>FWPV01005788.1_pt1 | contig 24345 bp, 23 predicted proteins | sample 2228371 | NCBI WGS metagenome assembly FWPV01 (sample SAMEA103939776, study PRJEB20133) | metagenome | reverse complement strand
CTCCCCATCACTCCGGAAAAGATCCTGGCAGCGCTGAAGGGAAAAAGATAAAATCCGTTCTCATCGGTGGGAGTCGAAAATGAAGACGACCGCCGCACCTTTCTGCGCAAAATTGTCAACTTCGGTATAAAGTTTTCCTAAATTGTACCCTCTTTTTTTCTTATCCCTCCATCTTCCTGCCTCGGAGGTCATTTTAGCACAAATCAAATCCTCAATAATTACAGAAAAGTAGAAGCAAAAAGGGGGATATTTTCTGAAAATTCTCGCCATCTTGGAATAAATCTTGCTAATTCTGCCAAAGCACGCATCTGGGACGAAAGGCACTCCCATTCATTATGCTACGGGATCACGAAGGTAACTCCAAATTTGATCTACCCAACAGGCGCAGTTTCGTAAAAATCTTGCTAACGTTGGGGCTCCCGACGACAGGATTCTTCACTGTCCAGGAGGTTATAGCGGGAAAATGGTCAACCGCCCTCCTCCTCTCTCTCATGTTAGCCGTATTGATAGCTCTTTTTCTCACCCTTCGTCATCCCTCTGAGGAAAGAGAGAAAGAGCCTGTCTACCGAATGCTCCTTCCCTCCTTTGTTCTGCTCTTCGCAATCTACCTCCTTTCTACGATCTGGGTGGAGAATTCTTTCCATAGACTCTATTGGTCTTATCTTTTCCCCGTCCTCATCTTTTATGCGATCGGATCCAAGACGGGGCTCTTCTTTATGTCAGCCTTCTACCTCGCCATAGCCGGTCTCGTTCTCTCTTCCGACTTTTCTCCCATCCCACAGGACATGGTAAAGACAAGGTTCCTCATCTCCTTCCTCTTCGTTTCTATCGCATTCTTTGTCTCGGCCTATTTGATGCAGCGGGATCAAAGAAAATTATTGAGCAATGAATTGGCACTCAAAAAGGAGATCGAGGACCGTGAACGCGTGGAGGAGGTGCTCCGACAGTCCGAAGAGCGGTATCGGACGATTCTCGAAAATATTGAAGATGGTTACTATGAGACGAACCTTCGCGGTGACCTAACCTTCTTCAACGATGCCCTATGCCGAATGCTCGGCTACTCAAGAGAAGAAATGATGGGCATGGGGAATAAACAGTATACGGACGAAGAGAACCGAAAGAGATTGTACCAGGCATTTAACGAGGTCTATCGAACCGGAAAGTCCGCCAAAGGGTTCGAGTGGCAGGTGATCAGAAAAAATGGCGAGAAGCGTTTTGGCGAAGTTTCGGTTTCCCTCATCCGGGACGCCCATGGGGAGCCCATCGGGTTTCGCGGCATTGCGCGTGACACGACGGAGCGGAAACAGGCGGAGGAGGCCCTCCGTACGGAGAAACAGCGATTCGAAACTCTGTTGGAGAACGCTCCCTTCGGAATGGTCCTGATCGACAAGGAAGGCGATTTCAAGTACATCAATTCCAAGTTCGTCGAACTCTTTGGCTATCACCTCGCCGATATCCCGAACGGAAGGCAATGGTTCAGGAAGGCCTACCCGGATCCGGAATATCGACATCAAGTCATCGAAACCTGGATCTCCGATTCCAACCTTACCACTCCCGGGGAGAGGATTCCCCGAATCTTCACGGCCACGTGCAAGGATGGAACAAGAAAGACCGTCCGGTTTATCACCGTCCTGTTGGAGACCGGAGAGTACCTCATGAGCTGTGAGGATATTACCCTCGTCCAAAAAGCAGAAGAAGAGAAGAAGGTGTTGGAAGAACAACTCCGTCAATCGCAGAAGATGGAAGCCATCGGTCAGCTTGCCGGTGGTATCGCTCACGATTTCAATAATCTTCTCACAGTCATTCGAGGGTATGGCCAACTTTCCCAGATGGAGCTCAACGAGAAGGAAAAACTGAAAGCGAACCTTGACGAGATCTTGAAGGCAACGCAGAAGGCCTCAGAACTGACCCATCAGCTCCTGGCCTTTAGTCGTCGACAGATCATGGATATGAAGGTCATCGATCTCAACGATCTTCTCAAGGATCTGGATAAGATGCTTCGGCGGATCATCGGGGAGGACATCGAGTTGAATTACCTCCTCTCGGAAGATCTCGGAAAGGTGAAGGCCGATCCGAGTCAGATCGGACAGGTCATTCTCAATCTGGCGGTGAATGCCAGGGATGCGATGCCTTCCGGTGGAAAGCTCACCATAGAGACGTACAACGCGGAAATAGACGAGACCTATGTGCGCACGCACGCGGGTACCTCCCCAGGACCCTACGTCGTGATGTCCGTAACGGACACGGGCGAGGGCATGACCCCAGAGGTCAGAGAACGGGCCTTCGAACCCTTTTTCACCACCAAGGGCAAAGGAAAAGGAACAGGATTAGGGTTATCCACCTGTTACGGCATTGTGAAGCAGAGTGGAGGAAACATATGGACCTATAGTGAACCGGGAAAAGGGACGACGTTTAAGATCTACCTCCCCCGCGTGGAAGGCCTATCGGAGGAACCGAGGGAGGAATCGGAAGGGGGAGAAATTTTGAGCGGCACGGAAACGATTTTGGCGGTGGAGGACGAGGTGGAGGTTAGAAAATTGGTCGCCGAGATCCTGTCGGGCCAGGGATATCACGTGATTCAGGCAGGAAATGGTGAAGAAGCTCTGAAGGTGGCTCGAGAAAACCCGAGCAAGAGGATTCACCTTTTGCTAACCGATGTGGTCATGCCTGGGATGAGCGGTCGAGAACTGGCCACGACCTTGGGTCTTCAACACCCCGAGATGAAGGTTCTCTACATGTCGGGCTATACGGACAATGCCATTGTGCACCACGGGGTTTTGGAAGAAGGCGTAAACTACATCCAGAAGCCTTTCACCTTAGAAGGACTGGCAAGGAAGGTGAGGGAGGTTCTGGATCGAAGAGGATGATCCCATGCAGAACATGAAGGCCAAGAAGGCGACGAAGATCCTAAATGCCCCAGGTATTCATGATCAGGTCAAAGCTGGGCATGTACGGAGAAAGAACCCAGGGGCATCGAAAAGAACGCCATTGGAGAGGTCCGACAGCCCTCTCACGCTCCATGAGGCGCCCCGTCAAAAGACCCAGCTGCCGAAAGCCCAGGACCTATCGCTTCCGAAGGCTCTCAAGACTATCGGCCGTGCAAAGAGGGAATGGGAGGCTACGGTCGACTCCCTTCCCCAGCTCATCTTTCTGATCGACGATCAGGGGGGTGTCCTCCGTGTCAACCGAACCATCGAGCGATGGAACCTCGAAGAGGTCTTCAAAGTGAAGGGCCGAAAGATCCACGAGCTATTTCATCCGCGCTGCTCCGATCCCAACTGCTACCTCGAGACCTTCTGGTCGATGGCAAGGGAGGAACTCAACTTCAACCGATCCTCCGATTGCGAGGTCAAGGACCGTATCCTTGGACGGCATCTCCATTTTCAGGTCTTTCCGGTCGCCCCGAAGATCTACAGAAGAAGCGAAGAGACTTCCAGTCATGCGGTCGTGATTGTCCATGACATTACCGAACGGAAACAGGTCGAAAAAGAGATCGCCGCTCTCGAGGAGCAGCTTCATCAGTCGCAGAAAATGGAGGCGATCTTCCGGTTGGCGGGGGGGATGGCTCACGATCTGAACAACCTCTTGACCCCCATCGTAGGCTACGCCCAGTTGGCGCTCCACGTTCTTCCTCCGGACCATCCTGCCCACAAGGATATCCGCGAGATTCAGAAGGCGGCCGAAAGCGCGGCCACACTGATCCGTCAGTTGTCGATCTTTTCCAAACGACAGCCTGAGAACCTTCAGGTCGTCAACCTCAACCTTCTCCTTGAGAGGATGGACCATCTCATTCGTCACCTGGTCGGCAATCAGATTCAACTGGTGACTCTTCCCGCACCCGATCTGGGTCTGGTCAAGATCGATCCGAACCAATTCGAGCAGGTCATTACCAACCTTGTGGTGAATGCTCGAGACGCCATGCCCATGGGAGGGAAGCTCATCCTCGAGACATCGAACGTGACGCTCACGAAGGATTATGTCTACCAGCACTCCGGGATGATCCCGGGGGAATACGTCATGTTTGCCATCAGTGACACCGGGGTCGGGATGACGAAGGAAGTGAAGGCGCACCTTTTTGAACCCTTCTTTACGACGAAAAAGATGGGCAGCGGCACGGGGATGGGTCTCTCCCTTGCCTATGGAATCATCCGACAGAACAACGGCTATGTGCTGGTCTACAGTGAGCCCGGACACGGGACAACCTTCAAAATCTATTTGCCCCGAACAGAGGAAAAGATCGAAACCCCGCCTCAACCGGAAGAGGAGAAGTCTGTGCCCACAGGTACCGAAACGATCCTTCTGGTAGAGGATGAGCCCTTGGTACGAGGGCTGGCAGTGCGCATGTTACGGAAGCAGGGTTACCATCTCCTCGAGGCCTCCAACGGGAGCGAGGCGCTCCGCATCGCAGAAAAACGGATGGGCGAGGAGATCCATCTCGTTCTGACCGATGTCGTGATGCCCGGAATGACGGGTCGGGAATTATCGGAAAGGCTCCGTTCCCTCTTTCCGAAAATGAAGGTCCTCTACACGTCAGGGTATACCACGAGCGCAATCGTTCATCATGGTCTTCTGGAAGAGGGTATGAACTATATCCAAAAGCCCTTCACCTTGGAAGGTTTGGCTCGGAAGGTTCGTGAAGTCTTGGACCAATGAGGACAGAAAGAAGAGGAAGAAAAAATGAAACCCTGTCGCGACAGCAAGGAGAATGAGAAATGAGCAAATATCCCGAAACCCAGAGCTCAAGTTCACGGCCTCCCACTCTGGAAGGAAATTCGGATCGGAGGACTGGAGAGGCTCCTCAAAGGGAGATCCTGACCCCCAGAGAGGCAGCGGATTATTTGAGCGTCCATGTCCGGACCATCTACCGCCTGGCAAAGAATGGAGAGATCCCCGGCCGTAAGGTTGGGGGAAGCTGGAGATTCAAGAAGGGGGCTCTGGATGAATGGCTCTCATGGAGAGAAAGTCCACCTGCAAAGGGGAAAAAGCAATAGATGCAGCCCAAGGTCTTAGTCGTTGACGACGAAGAAGATATCCGAAATTTCTTGCTCAAGGCGCTCACTCGAATCGCAGGGTTTCATGTCGAAGTGGCAAGGGATGGCGAGGAGGCGTTAAGGAAGGTCGACCAGAATGAAATCGACCTCATCTTAACCGATCTGAAAATGCCGAAAGTGGATGGGCTTCAACTGATTACCGAAATCGCGAAGACGAAACCCGAGATTCTGACCATCGTGATGACCGGACATGGAACGATGGATTCCGCCATCGAAGCGATGAAGAGAGGAGCGAGCGATTACCTCAGCAAACCCGTTAACCTCGACGAATTGGTGATACGGATCAAGAGGGTTTTGGACGAGAAACAACGTTTCGTGAGCCTGAAGGAATATATCGCGCGGTTGGAAAAGGCCAACCAGGAACTGAAGAAGATAGACGAAATGAAGTCGGAATTCGTCTCCGTCGCCTCTCACGAATTGAGAACCCCCCTCGCCACGATTAAGAGCGCCATTCAGCTTGTTCTGACAGAAAAGGCGGGGGCGACGACCGAGAACCAAAAGAACCTATTAACCTTGGCGGACAAGAATATCAATCGTCTTGTCAATCTCCTGAACGATCTTCTCGATCTCTCGAGGATCGAATCCGGAAGGATCGGGATGAAGTTCGAGGAGCTTGACCTATCTGCGTTGATCGAATTTGTCGTCTCCTCGTCAAAGCCCCAAGCGACTGCCAAATCGATCTCCCTCGAAAAGGAGGTTTCAGACGATCTCCCTCCCGTCCAAGGAGATGGCCAAAAGGTTGAGCAAATCCTCACGAACCTCATCGGAAATGCGCTCAAATTCACGCCGGAAGGCGGCAGGGTCACTGTGTCGGCCAAGATCTCCCAAAAGGCGAAAGGGATGGCGGAGATCTCTGTCCGAGATACCGGGGTGGGAATTCCGCAGGAGCAGTTGGGGAGGATCTTTGAGAAATTCCATCAGGTCGAGAACAGCCTTCATCACTCTGTCCCGGGGACAGGGTTGGGCCTCGCCATCGCCAAGGGATTGGTGGAGGCTCATCAAGGAGAGATCTGGGTCGAGAGCGAGGTTGGGAAGGGGACCACCTTCACCTTCACCCTGCCCCTTTCGAGGAAAGAGAGGAGAGAACCTGCGTTTCGCTTCCTTTTGGATCGAGAATTTCGACGTGCCCAAGAGAACCGTTCCCCCCTCACCCTTTTTCTCATCGAGGTGACCTCCTCGACCGGAAAGCCGGGGGAGAACGATTTCGCCGGTCTCCAGGACATTCTCAGAAACTGTTTCGTCAGAAAGGGAGACATTCTGCTGAAACGGGAGCACGACTCGATCTGGGCCGCCCTCTGTGAAGCAGATCTGAAGGGGGCCCAGGTGATTCGTCAGCGAATCGAAGAGGAGGTTCGAAAGGGCATAGAGAATGGCAGGACCCGATCCCTTCAAGTGAAGGTGGGGACCGCTACGTACCCGGAGGAGGCGATCGCCAAAAGGGAGCTCTTCCGTAGAGCAAGAATCCAACTGAGAGGTTGATCTATGGAACAGAAGAGGATCTTGGTCGTGGATGACGAAGTCGATCTGGTTCAAACAATCCAATTCTCGCTGGAGTTAGAGGGCTATAAGGTCCTCGTCGCTCATAACGGCGAGGATGGCCTCAATCAGGCTCGGAGAGAAAAGCCCGATCTCATCCTGTTGGACATCATGTTGCCGAAGCTCGATGGATTTAAGGTTTGCCGCCTGCTCAAATTCGACGAACAGTACAAACATATACCGATCCTGATGCTGACGGCAAAGACCCAGGAAAAGGATAAGTCCCTGGGAGCTGAAACGGGTGCAGAAGAGTACATCACCAAACCCTTCGATATGCAGGATCTGATCGAGAAGGTGAAAAAGTACCTTAACAGAGGACGCTCGTAGAAAGTTCATGGCTAACTTCAAATATCGAGTGAGAGATCGAACAGGAAAAGCGGTCATTGGGGTCATCGAAGCCCCGAACGTCCAGATGGCCGGAGAACAGCTCTACCAACAGGGGTACTTACCGATAGAGATAAGGGAAGGGATGGAAACGCACCCCCTTACCCTGTCGGAGGTATGGGAAAGATTTCGCAGGGTTCGTTTGGAGGAGATCATCTTTTTCAGTCAGCAACTTTCGACCCTGTATAAGGCAGGTGTCCCTTTGTTGACGGGCCTGACGATCATCGCCCAGCAGACGGAGAACAAGAAACTGAGAGGGGTCGTCGAAGCGGTGGGCCAAGAGGTGGAAAAAGGGAGTGCTCTCTTTGAGGCCATGGCAAAGTATCCGGACGTTTTCTCACCGGTCTACATTAACATGATCCGTGCCGGTGAAACCTCGGGGCGATTGAGCCAGTCGCTCGATCGCTTCGTCACCCTTGCCGAACGAGAATTGCGGACTCGGCAAAGGGTGAAGGAAGCCATCCGTTACCCAAAGATCGTCGTTCTTTCTCTCATCATCGCTTTTGCAGTTCTAATCACGTTTGTCATCCCGAGGTTTGTCGATGTCTTTACGAAGTTCAATGCTCCCCTCCCCCTGCCCACACGGATCATGATCGGAGTGAATAACCTCTTTCATACCTTTTGGTACGTCTGCCTCATGGTCATGGGGGGAGTCCCGCTCTTGTTGAAACGCTATCTTGGCACCCCGAAGGGGAAGTATTACTGGGATCGATTGAAGCTCAGAATCCCTGTCCTCGGTCCTCTTTTCTTAAAGATCGCCCTTTCTCGTTTCACCTATACTTTCGTCATGTTGAATCGAAGCGGCATCCCAATTCTCCGGACCCTCGAGATCACTGCCAGTACGATTGACAATGTCATCCTCTCCCAAACCATCGAGAAAATTAGAGCGAAGATACAGAGAGGAAGCAGTCTCGCGGGTGCCGTGGCCGAAACCGGGCACTTCCCTCCCCTCGTCGTCCAGATGCTCTCCGTCGGAGAATCCTCGGGAACCCTGGACGAGATGCTCACGAGGGTGACCGAATATTATGACCTTGAAGTGGAGAATTCGATCAAGAAGCTTTCCACCTATGTGGAGCCCGCGCTCACCCTTTTCCTTGGCGTGGTGGTGCTCTTGTTGGCCTTGGCCGTATTTCTTCCGTGGTGGAATATGGCCTCGTTGTTCAAGTAGACGTTGGAGGTTAGTATGGCGGATGCTCAATTTCAATTTCGAAGCCCAAAGGGGATGACTCTCGTCGAGCTCATCGTCGTCATCGTGATCGTCGCAATCCTTGGGGCGGTGGCCATCCCAAGATTGGGTCTGCCAACGATCACATCGAAGGCTTCAGTCGATGGAGCGGCCTCCATGATTGCATCGGACATTCGTTACGCCCAGGAATTTGCGATGGCCAACCGAGTTTCGAAGGGCATCGTTTTCACTTCAGGTTCATCAACCTATACCTTCAGTCCGTCAAGTCCCTTGGATCCCTCCGGGAAATTGCCTTCCGGGGTGACCATTGTCGGGAATTATACCATTACCTTTAACTCTTTGGGCGAGCCTATCGCCGGTGGAGGTGGATCGGTAACGGTCACAGGAGGTGGACTGACAAGAACAATCGGCGTCGTCAACTACACGGGAAAGGTGAATATCACATAAGGTCCTTCCCCTCTTTCCACAGGTGGGGAGGGAAAACCGAGAAGATAAAGAGATGGCTAAACGTTTCGCAACTCGTAATCTGAAATCCGAAGGGAGCAGCAGGGGCTTCACCCTGATCGAGATCATCGTACTGATCGTGATGGCAGCCATCCTCCTGCCTGTCATCTTTATTCCCTTTGCAACGGGGGTCCGGGGGAGTGGAAAACCGGAAATGGCAACGAAAGCCCTCTTTCTCGCCCAACAGAAGATGGAGGAATTGACGAAATTTCAATACGGTCATCCTGTCCTCAATCCCACAGGCCTCGCGGCCTATGCGGATGTTCCGGGCTTTCCTGGTTTCCAATGGCAATGGGAAATCAGCTGGGTGGATAGTAGCTTCAATCCGTCGAGCACGGAGGTAGGTTACAAGAAGATCCTTGTTCGGGTACGGGACCCGATGAATGACGCCTATGAATTACATTCGGTCGTCACACAGTTTCCGTAAATCGCAAAGAAGACAGAACCTGTCACTCATTATGAGCAGACGAGGCTTCACTTTTGTCGAAGTTATCCTTGTGATCGTTATCCTCTCGATCGTCTCTGCTATCGGCATAAAGTTCCTGGTCGATAGCCTGGGGATCTATGCGACGACGGTGAACCAAAAGACGCTCTTCGACGAAGGGAAATTAGCCCTCGAAAGGATGTGCAGGGATATACGGGATGCCAATGCCATCCTTGCCATCGCACCTTCCTCCATTGCATTCACCAGGACCCATGCGACACCGGGTGGGGATGGAGCGGGGGAGAGGATCAGGTTCGATCTGAGTGGTACGACCTTGAGGAAGGTGAAAGGGGTAGATGCAAGTGGAAACGGGGGAACCCCTTATGTCATGGCCGAAAACGTCACGGCCTTCACCGTGACGAACGCAACAAATGAAATTCAACTCTATCTCATGCTCCAACTGCCGAGCGGAGAGAACGTAACCTTGCAGACCAAAGTCCATCCGAAGAACCTTGCAAAGGATGCGACCTATAAGAATTTCGATCAGAACTGGAGCGAGGAGATTCAGTAATTGAAGGGATTTAAGCTCATCAATTCCAAAGGCATCTCGATCCTATTTCTCCTCATCGCCATGCTGCTCATGGTGACGATCGGGTATGTCTTCTCCTACCTCATCCCGACGAAACAGAAATCCCTTTCTCTCGCGATCCATTCGACACAGGCCTTCTATATCGCCCAATCGGGCGTGGAGTTCGCAGTCCGATTTGCCACGGAGAACAATTGGACCACGCCGGCACTGCTCTTAAGCAATCTCAATAGCCCTCCGAATAACACAAGGAACCTCGGACCAGGGAGATTCATACTGACTTATAGCAACACCCCTCCAAATCTCGATACCTTGAGTTCGATCGGCGAAGTGCCGATCGGCACGGAGAGGAGGAGGATCAGCGTCTCCAACTTTACGAGCTTCTTGGCACAGCAAGGATTGATCCTCTGGATTGAACCCCCTGCTTATCCGGCGCCTTGTTGGTTCGGGGGTGGCAATCGAAGAATTAGATTCTTCATTAAGAACACAGGAGGGTCAAGCATAACCCTCAATCGTTTCTCCGCGAGCTGGTCGACACCGCCTAATAATCGAGCAATAAACAGGATTGTAATCGGTACGAATGTAGTATTTTTAGGCACCTATGCCTATCCCAATTGTGATCCATGCATCAGAAATTTTGGAAATACACAGACGGTCAATGCTAACCAAGTCCTAAGCGTTCTGATCACATGGAATCTCAATATTGGTGGGCAGCTACCGGTTGTCGTCACCTTCTATGATATAAGCGGAAACCCATATCCAATGACGCTTCAACCAGCAGCAAGTTGTCCTTGAGCAAGCCGTTAAGATAGGGTTTGTGCGCGATGATGAGCGAATGACGGTCAGAAAAAGGAAATGACAAAATGGCAAGGACGATCGGGTTAGACATTGGTTCACATTCCATTAAGCTCGTTGGCGTCGAGATGACATCCAAGGGGCCTTTTCTCACCCACGTGGGCATCAAGGAAATCCCTTACGGAGAGCAAAGGGAAGATCCAGGCTTTGTTTCAGAGGTTCTAAGGGCTCTTTACAAGGAAGCCGACCTTAAGCCGGGAAGGGTGAATTTGAGCCTATCCGGCGCTGACATTCACATCCGGCGAATTTCATTACCGACCATGCCCAAATCGGAATTGCGGGAGGCCGTCCGCTGGGAGTTGAGAAACCATCTCCCCTTTGCCGTGGAGTCGGCTCAGATCGATTTCCATCTGCTCAGGGAATTTTCGGAGAAAGACCTTCGAAAACTCGATTTGATCGCCGCAGCTTGCCCGAAAAACCTGATCGACCGGGCGATCGCCATTGCCGAGGCTGCCGGGTTGAAACCGGTCCACATCAGCGTCGGGCCCTTCGCCCTTTGGAATCTCCTGCTCGCCCTCGGCCACCTCGAAAAGGAGGGAACGACGGCCCTTGTTGAGTTGGGCGCAGGAAGAACAGGCCTCTACCTTTTTCAGGACGGAAACCTCCAGTTCGCTCGAGAAATCACTCCGGGAGGAATCGATTTCACCCGAGCGGTCATGGAAGGAATCGGTGAAGAAGGAGACCCAAAGCGTCTCTACGACCAAGCCGAAAGGATAAAGTACGAAATGGGAATCTCCCCAAAGGTCTCCTATGAAAGACTGAGCGACGCTCCGCAGGATCGCTCGAAGATTCCGTTTCTGGTCCGTCCTGTGCTCGAGAGGCTGCTCGGAGAGATCGGTCGATCGCTCGAGTACTACCGCAACCAATCTCATCTCGAACGAATCGACGCCCTCCTCGTCACAGGAGGAGGCGCAAATCTCAAAAATATCTCTGACTACCTGTCGGCAAACCTTGGTTTGCCCGTGGAACGGGTCAACCCATTTGATGCTGTACGATTTGATGCAAAAAGGATCGATCCTCAATTCCTCCATCTCCATGGAATCGCCTTTGCCGTTGCCCTGGGCATCTCTCTCCCCGACCGGAGAAGAATCGAACTTCTTCCCAAGAAGGAGCCCTATTGGTTCAAAGGGAAGACCGAGAGATGGATTCCGGGAGCCGCTGCCTTGCTCACCCTTCTCGCATTCCTCTGGATCGTTTGGGATACGACAGCGAAAGTCTCGATCCTCACGAAGGAGCGCGATGAGAAGGTGGCAAAGGCGAAGGCCGTCGAAATGCTCCAGACAAAGTTCGCCCTACTGAAAGAAAAAGAGAGCAAGATGAAGGCCGCTCTCTCGCTCTTCCCTTCGTCGACCCTTATGGCCGTTCCATTTCAGAGTGCCCTGAAGAGAATCGGTGAAATCGTACCGGAGAACGTCACGGTCACCTCCCTCTCGATTCGTCCAGAAAAGCTCCCTCCCGACAAAGCGCCGTCGAAGGAGGGAAAAGCTCCGAATGGAGAATACGCCCTTCGAATCGAGGGGATCGCCTTCGGAAACGATTTTCAGTGCCTCACGTCGCTCGCCCGATTGATTGAGGGACTCGAGAGATCGTCCCTGTTCGGGAATGCGAAGTTGGTTTCAGCGAGCGAAAACAAATCGTACAATCGGCCGGGCGTCGGGTTTGAGATTACCTGTGAGATGAGGGGAGAGGAGGGTCCTCGCTCTTCCCTTTCGGCTCCGAGCCCTGTCGGGGTGACGAAGGGGTGGCCAGGTTCGGAAGGAGAGAAGGAATAGACCATGGCCCTCAAGAAAAGAGAAAAGATCCTGATCTTCTTCGTTCTGATTGCCGCTGCTGTCTGGGCTTTCGATCGGTTCTATTACCGCCCCCAGGAAAAAAAGATGAAGGGGTTGAGGGAGGAGATCAAGGCCGCGGATCAGAGGATCAAGGAGTCGTCCCTCTTTGATCAAGGGTTGGAGAGGATCGAGGCGGAGGTCTCCCAGCTCGAAAAGGAATTTGAGAGGCTGAGCCAAAAGATGCTTCGGGGAGACGAATTCAGGGCTTTCTTGAAGCACCTGGGGAGTGAAAGCGAACGGCTCCGGATGAAAATGGTCTCTATGAACACTGAGGAGGAGATGCCGGCTCCGCCAGAAGGAAAGGGGTCCCCCCCTGAAGATCGATACCGCAAGGTCGGGATCGAGATGGTCCTCCATTCGGGGTTCTACGCTCTCTGGACGTATCTCAGAGGGATTGAAGAACTTCCGTTCCTGGTAGCGGTCGAGGAACTCGAGGTTGAAAGAGTTGGAGAAGGGGCCTCCCCCCTCAAGGTTACGATGGGACTGAGCGTTTTCGTAACGAGATAATGGGGACTCGAAATGGGATGCACGCCAAGAGGTGAAAAAAAATTGATGAGCTTTTACCCGGTCCTCATTGCCTTCATTCTTCTGGTTACGTCGTGCACGGAGACCCTGTTCGCTCAGAGCCGAATTGGGGCAGGTACCGGCAAGGAGGGAGGCCATCGATTACGCAAGAGCGAAGGCCTTCGTATGAGGAATCCCTTTCTTCTTCCCCCCGGTGTCTATCCACTCTCCAAGGATGGAAGCGACTCTTTCCGCAGGGTGAAGGAGAAACCGAAGGAAAATGAAAGGGAAGAAAAGGCCGAGATAAGAGAAGTGAGCCCGGAGATACCCCTCGAGGTCAAGGCGATTCTGATCAGTGATCAAATTCGTTTGGCCACCATTGGTTCCCAGATCGTGGCTGTCGGGGACAGGCTGCATGATGAGACCGTCGTCGCAATCATGAAGGACCGGGTGATCCTTGGAAAGGGAAGTCGACAGAGGACCCTCCCCCTGCGGCAGAGTCCCATTCAATTGAAGATCGAGCCCCCGATTTCCCTAAGCGATGGACAGCATTTTCAGAAGGGGGTTCAGGAACGGAAAAAAGGAGAAGAGCCGTGAAAGTGAAAAGCCATTTCGCACTTCTTTTCGTTTTTCTCCTCGTCATCGGCTGTGCATCTCCTCCGAAAAAGGAGCAACCGAAATTGCCTACGCCGATGGCCAAGGGCCCCCTCCACTCCCAGCCGCCCCCTGAGATAACGCTCCAGGAGATCGTGCTCCCACAGAAGGAAGAGATGAAAAGGTTGCCAGAAAGGCTTTTTTCGTTCCACGCAAGGGAGGCGAACCTCCAGGATGTGCTGCTGGCATTTTCTCGGGAGAGCGATCTCAACATCGTGATCGATCCCGAGATCAGCGGCAAAGTCACGATCGATCTGAAACGGGTGACGTTGAGCGAAGCCTTGGATGCCGTCCTCTTGCCATTGGGATGGACCTATCAGACCGAGGGGAGATTTATCCGCGTCACCCGGCCTCAGATGGAGACACGCCTCTTCACCCTGAACTATATCTCCACAAGGAGGACGGGAAAGAGGGAGATTTACGCAAGCACGGGGGGAGGCCTCCAGACCGCGAGCCTCCTGGGCCAACAGGGGGTCGTCAGTCCTGGGGGATCTCGGACTGGGTACAGTGACTTGGTCAGCACGGATGAAATGGACATCTGGAGGGAAATTCAGAAAGGACTTGAGACGATCGTCTTCGGATCGGTGGATGAGAAGGCCGAATCGGAAGAGAAGGGGAAAACCACATTCACGAGAGGGGATGGAAAAGGGAAAAAGCTGGTCATCAACCGCTCGACGGGCGTGATCTGGGTGACGGACTATCCTATGAATTTGAACAAGGTCGCCTCGTACCTGGAGCGGATGGAAGGGACCTCCCAGAGACAAGTGACCATCCAAGCGAAGATCATGGAAGTCATCCTCTCCGACGAATACAGAATGGGAATCAACTGGAAGGTCATCGAAGGTCTGCCAAGGTCGATGAACTTATCGTGGGGCCTCACCGACAAAGCGGGAACGACGGGCTATCCCGGAGGGGCGACACTCTCTGTCGGGGAGGGAACGACTTCTTCAACCATCGCCACACCCGGAACGTTCAAAATAAAACCCTTCGGGGGCACCTTTGCCATTGGAACGATCGGAACCGAGGTGGCCCTCTCCGACATCATTCAAGCCATCGCAGAGCAGGGAGAGGTGAGGATCCTTTCCAATCCGACCATCTCAACGCTGAACAATCAGAAAGCGATCATCCGAGTGGGCGATCAGGACGTCTTCTTTATTACCGGTGCAGTGGCCACCCAGAATACGGTCACCCAGATCATTCAACCCATGACGATCGATATTGGGATTATCCTGGATGTCACGCCCCAGATCGCTGACGACGGAACGATCATAATGAACATCCATCCCAGCATCACTGAAAAAACCGGAGAGAAGGTCACACCGGACGGGAAGACCACGTTTCCCCTCCTGAGCGTGAGGGAAACCGACACCACAGTTCGGGTCAAAAACAACCAAACCATCGTCATTGCTGGCCTGATGACGGAGAAGAAACAGGAAGCCACCACGGGTGTCCCTTTCTTGAAATCCCTTCCCCTCCTGGGTCCCCTGTTCCGGCACAAGACGGAGAACAAGAAAAACTCTGAACTCGTCATTATGATCACCCCGACGCTCGAAGTTGGGAAAAAGGTGGAGGACTTGCCAGGTCAATGAAGTCCGGCGCACGACACCTACCGAGCGGTGGACGATTGGGATGCGACACCTACGGATCTACTCCGGAGGTCCTATTCGGATGTCAGATTTGAGGAGGACGAGATGTACCAAGAATTCTATGGGCTGAAGGAAAAGCCGTTCGCCTTGACTCCCGACCCTCAATTCCTCTATCTCAGCGAGAGCCATCGCACTGCCCTCGAATCCCTTCTCTATGGAATCGAGCAACGGGAAGGGTTCATCGTCATCACGGGCGACATCGGAACCGGAAAGACGACGATCTGCCGGGCCGCGCTCGAACAGATGGACAAGAAGGTGAAAACCGCAGTCATCTTCAACTCCCATCTCACCGAGAGGGAATTGTTGAAATCGATCCTTCAGGACTTCGGGCTCCTCTTGAAGGGGAGATCGAGAAAGGAGCTCATCGATCTCTTGAACCGTTTTCTTCTGGATCAGTTGGCTCAGGGCGGAAACGTCGTGATCATCATCGACGAAGCTCAGAACCTTTCGATCCCTGTCCTGGAACAGATCCGTATGCTCTCCAACCTGGAAACGGAAAAGGAAAAGATGCTCCAGATCGTTCTCCTCGGCCAGCTGGAGCTGAACGAAAAACTAAAGGCCCCCGAGCTGAAGCAATTGAACCAGAGGATTGCCATCCGGCATCAGCTCGCCCCCCTCACCCTTTCCGAAACCGAGTCTTACATCCATCAGCGCCTGAGCATCGCGGGCGCTCAGGGAAGGATCACCTTCTCAAGATCCGCCCTAAAGGAGATCTACAGATTTTCGAAAGGGATTCCTCGACGGATCAACCTCATCTGCGATCGATGCCTCTTGGCCGGATTCGTCGACCAGACCCATCGGATCGATCGAAAACACGTCGAGGAAGCCAAGAGGAGTCTTCTGGGATCGGAGGAAAAACTCCGATCCTCTCCTGTTCGGGCGTGGATGAGGTGGACCATTCCGCTATCGATGGCGATCCTCCTCGTCCTGCTCTCGCTCTTCGCGGGCGTCCAGTTTTCAGCCGAGAGGGCTAAAAGCGGCCTTTGGAGTCTGATTCACCGAAGCTACGATGATCCCGAAAACATAGGGCCTTCCGAGACAAGATTGGTTCCCGGCGAATCGGCAAAGAAATCTTCTCGGGTGCCGTAGGGAGGATCAACCCGTGAGTCTCATCATCGATGCGATCAAAAAGGCTCAAGAGATCCGATTGAAAGAGCTGAAGCGTCCTCCATTTCTTAAGAGCGTGCCTCCGAAGAACCCCGGCACGGGAGAGAAGAGAAGAATGCACGTTCTCCTCTCTCTCGTCGGGGGAGGGATCCTCCTTCTTTCTTTCGCCCTCCTTTGGAGGAATCTCTCGCCCCTTCCCCCTGTCTCTTCATCAAATCAAGGTCCCGCCATCTCTCAGAAGGTCCCGGAACTCGAGGAGACCCGTTATCTGTCAAACCCTGTTCAACAGCCCTCCCTCCAGGAACCGGCTCCGAAACGCGAACCCATTCCTCAGGGCCTCTTGCTTGCCAATCGGGACAAACGAGTCCCTTTAGAGCAGGAAAATCTCGAAGAGACGAAAAAGCAACCCACCTCTCAAAAAATAGCGAGGACCGCCGACCCCCCACCTCCGCAACCTGCGGAGGAGAGAAAAGACATTTCTCCCCCAACCCCGTCCGCAGAAATCAGAGGGGATCCGATCCCCAAACCCGAGCCGCCTCCTGCGACGGAAGCGACTCACATCGAGTCCATGGGGACTGGGCGCGGAGGTTCGATGTCGGAAGCCGTTATCCATTACAATCAGGCCGTCGAATTCGACCGCGGGAGAGATTACGAAAGAGCCATCCGGGCCTACGAGAAAGCGATTGCGCTCGATCCCAAATTCGTTGAAGCCTACAATAACCTCGGGGTTCTCTATCAGGAAAGAGGGCTTTATGAGAAAGCCCTCGAGGTCTTCGAAAAAGGGATCGAGGTAGCCCCGACGTATGAAAAGATCTTCAATAACCTCGGTACGCTCCTGCTGCTCAGGGGCCGGTACGGGAAAGCGAAGGAGGCCTTCGAGAGGGCTCTCTCCATCAATCCCCGTAATCTCGAGAGCCATATCAACCTCGGGATCGTCTTGAAAAAGGAAGGAAGGTGGGATCAAGCTTTGGAGAGTTTCCGAAGCGCTCTTTCTCTCGATCCGACCCATGCGGAAACCCACTACAACATAGGTCTCTTCTATGACCAATTGGGAAGACGGGATTTGGCGATCCACCATTACGAAGCCTTCGTGGAGCTCTCCTCGAAGAAAAACGCCGATCTCGTTCCGAAGGTTCGGAGGCGTTTGAACGACTTGAGGATGAAAGGGTCTGACAGATAAATTTCCCGGGTTCGACCCGGTGGTTGAGGAAGGAAGATGGAATTGACGATGGAGAATTCAGTCAGGAGTTTCGGGGATCACCTGGTGGCAAAAGGGATCCTCACTGCCGAACAACTTCAAAAGGCAGTCCAGGAGCAAAAACGGGCTGGTGAGAGGCTCGAACAAACTCTGGTGCGCCTCAAATTCGGGGAGGAGATGCAGATCTATCAGGCCCTTGCCGAATATTCGGACCTTCCCTTCGTCGATTTGGACAGCTACATGATTGACGAGAAAGTGGTTCACCTGATCCCCGAGGAACTGGCGAGGCGTCATCGCCTGATTCCTCTCTTTAAGATCGGGACGACGCTGACCGTGGCGATATCCAATCCATTCAACATCGAAGCCCTGGACGAGATCAGGACGAAGACAAAGACCGACGTCGAGATCGCCATCAGCACCGAAGAAAAGATCAAGAGGGCCATCGATCAGTATTATGGATTCCGAGCGGCGACACTCCAAGAATCCTTGGAACAGTTTGCCAAAAGACCGCTCGACGACTTTTCTCCGGAGGGGTCGGAGTACGGAAAGACCTATGAGCTAACGGTGCGGGAATTCACATCGGCGCAACTCGAGGAAGCACCCGCTGCCCAGCTCTTGGATATCGTCATGATCCAGGCCATCCGCGACCGAGCGAGCGATATCCATCTCGAGCCTGACGAGAAAGCCTTGCGGATACGATTTCGGATCGACGGTTTCTTGTACGAATTCCTCACCCTCCCAAAGGCCATCCATCCTTCGCTCACCTCGAGGATCAAGGTCTTGGCGGAGATGGACATCGCGGAGACCCGCCAGCCTCAGGATGGAAATTTCAACGTGAAACTCGAACACCGGAGCCTGGAGATCCGAGTCTCGACGTTCCCGACCATCTATGGAGAAAACGTGGTCCTTCGGCTGTTGGACCAGAGCAGCCCTCTCATGAAATTGGAAGACCTTGGATTCTCGGACGAGATGCTCCACCGGTTCAAACAGCTCTTACGGAGGCCCAACGGAATCATCCTGGTCACGGGCCCCACGGGAAGCGGAAAGACAACCACGCTCTACGCCTCGCTGAATCTCATCAACTCGGCGGATAAGAACATCATCACCATTGAGGATCCTGTTGAATACCGACTCGCTCTGATCCGGCAGACTCAGGTCAACGTCAAAGCCGGCCTCACCTTTGCCAAAGGTTTGAGATCCATTCTCAGGCAAGATCCCGACGTCATCATGGTGGGGGAGATCCGAGATCTCGAAACCTCGGAAGTCGCAATTCAGGCAGCCTTGACAGGCCATTTGGTCCTGAGCACCCTCCATACCAACGATGCACCGGAGGCCGTGACGCGCTTGATGGATATCGGCGTCGAACCCTACCTGATCTCCTCGTCTTTGATCGGGGTATTGGCCCAGCGCCTGGTTCGGACCATCTGTCCAAATTGCAAAGCTCCCTACGAGGCGGAACCAAAGCTGCTCGGCGAACTCGGAGAACCCTTTCTCCAGTCGAAGGAACCGGTCACGCTCTACCGGGGGAAGGGATGCAAGATCTGCAAACAGTCGGGCTATTTGGGACGGATGGGAATCTTCGAACTTTTCCTCGTCAACGAAAAAATAAAACAGTTGATCTCCGAAAGGGCCTCGACGCAACGGATCCGGGAGACCGCAAAGGAAGAGATGGGCATGCTCTCCTTAAGAGAGGACGGGCTTCTCAAGGTCCTAAAAGGGATGACGACACTCGAGGAGGTGGACCGGGTCGCCTATAAAGAGGCTTTTGACATTTAGGAAGGTTGCTTTCGCGAGCCCTTCCGGAACAGGTTATACTTGAGGATCCAATAGATGGCAGCGATCCCGTCTTTCCAGGTGATCTTTTTTCCTTCGCTGTAATCCCTGCCCCAATAGGAGATCGGAGTTTCGTAAACGCGGCATCCCATCCTAGCGATCTTAGCGGTGATCTCGGGCTCGAATCCAAAACGGTTACTCTCAATCGTTATCTTCTTGAGCACCTCCGCCCGGAAGACCTTATATCCAGTCTCCATATCCGAGAGGTTGAGATCTGTCAGCATGTTTGACAAGGTCGTAATGATCTTGTTTCCAACAGCGTGCCAAAAATAGAGAACCCGATGTGTCCCCCCTTGGAATCTCGAGCCATACACAACATCCGCTGCTCCATCGAGGATGGGGGCAAGGAGTCGAGGATACTCCGCTGGATTATATTCCAGGTCGGCATCCTGAATCACAACGATTTCTCCGGTGACGTGGGGGAGTGCCGTTCGAATGGCCGCGCCCTTCCCCTGGTTTTTCTTATGGTAGAGAACCTTGATCCCTCCCTCCTGTTGCCTCAAAAGGTCCGCTGTGCCATCCTCCGAGCCATCATCCACCACGATAATCTCTTTCTCGTAAGGAGCCTCTTTGACTCTCCGAATGACCTCGAGGATCGTATTGACTTCGTTGTAGACCGGGATGATCACCGAAATCTTCATCGCTTTTCACCCACTGCGAGCAGAGACTGACCGATCCATTTCGGAAGAATTCGTTCCAACATGGCCAAGAAAGGAACCCATCTATTGAAGAGGCGAACCTGGCCCTTGGGCAGGAGGGACTTTCGGAGGATGGTTCCGTTGAAAAACCAGCCGAACATCCCTAGCAAATTAAAATATGCCAGATGGGAAACCCGAAAACCACTCCGGTTCAGTTTTTGCGCCAGCTCCTCCCGACCATATCTCCGGAAGTGGCCAAGGCTTCTATCGAGCTCATTATAAAGAACTTTCATGGCGGGAACAACGAGGATCAAATGCCCTCTGGCTGATAGGAGGTTGTGGCATTGCCGGAGGACCCGATCGTCCTCTTCTACATGTTCCAGGACATTGGAACAGACAATCGTATCAAACCCGGAGGAAAGTTGACGGGGAGGCTCCTCCCGGAGATCCCATAGAACGGTGTCGACGAGATGGCGATGGCCCTCAAACTTCTCCTTGAGCCTCACGAGATAGTTCTCCACGACGTCCGAGGCGACCACCTCCCCCTCGTTCAGGAGAAATCCTGTGAGATTTCCAATACCGCACCCGATCTCCAGGATCCTGCCTTTCAGAAAGGGCTTCATCTGGTGATAGATCCAGGAGTTGTAGGACTCAGCCTCCTCCAATAGAAGGAGCGCCGAGCTGTTCATCCTCTCAATCTCCATCCTCGCTCCTTTTCGAAACCGTCCTTCCCCTTCTCTTGGCCCTCCATCGGATCAGACATCCCAATATCCCAAAAGCGGTGAGAGCGACGCCCAGCCTAAAACTCAAGGGCGAATAGACAAACTCCACCTGGTGCACCCCAGGGGGCAGAACAATTGCACGGAAATTGTAATTGGCCCGAAAGAGCTTCTCCTCCCTTTGATTCACCCAGGCCTTCCAGCCCGGATAGTAAGTGTCGCCCAAGATCAGAAGGCTGTTCCCCTTTGTCTCCACTCGAAGGGAAATTCTATTATTCCTTTCCGAGATCCATTCGACCTTCCCTTCCGATTCTAAGGTTGAGGGGGGAAGGTCAGAAGGCTTTTCTTCAAGAAACGCTTCCTTTTCGGGATCGAAATCTTTGTTCGCGAGCCTTTCGAGCATCGCAGGGGGATCCAATACCTTATAGTCACGAACCAACCATGCCCTCGGGAGAGGATTCCGACGCCTGTAGAGTTTAATCGTATTCTCCTTCAAGAGGTCTTCTCGGTTGCCCTTGAGACCTTCCAGCCTTGCATAGACCAATTCGAAACGAGGATCCCCTTCAATCATAGTGACGGAGATGACATGACTCACGCTGAAGAGGTCAAGGAGGCGGCTCTCCGAGATCGAGGGGAGGCTCGTCAACCTTCTGTAAAGATCGTCAGTCCTTTTTAAGCGAACCACATCATTTCCCCAGAGATCGTGCAGACGAAAGAGCATGTTGAACGAGGGGAGGTGCTTTTCCTTGATGAAATCGAAGGGACTCCCCTCCCCCAATAGGATAGGGGTATCGAGGGAGATCGTCTTCGGCGTCGAAAAAATTCGGTAAGGCCCCCTTTCGGAGGAGAGGATTTCAGCGATCTTCGTCTTCTTAAAGTACTCCTCGATACTTTCTTTGCCGTAAAATCCCATATTGCCGAAGAGATCGGCAACGAAAAAGAATACGATCAACAGCTTCGACCATCCCTTCCAGCCCACCTCACAGCCTATCCTCAGAAGGAGGAAGAAGAGGGTCAGATAGAAAAGGAATCTCTTGCTATGGTAGAGATTGGTCGAGAGGTGGTTAAATTGAGGAAAATCGATCCCCCTCGATTTAAGAAAATCTGCCACCTCCTGGTGTCCGAGAACGAGGGCAACAAGGGCGAGCCCTGAAAGGAGCGAAAGGAACATGAGCCATCGTCCCATTCCTTTCCCACCCTGGCCTTTAGAGAACTGCCGCATTCTTTCAAAACCCAACCCAGCTGTCACCGCAAGGCATAGAATGAAGATATAGAGGAATTTCACCGGGTAGCGGATGGCATTGAAGAAAGGGAGATAGCCATAGACCAAGGAGTAGAACGGGTTATTCCGTCCGAGGGAGAGGAAGAGCGAAAAAATCATGAGAGCGAGAAAGAAGATCTGGTTTTTCCAAAATCCCCACGGACTTCCACTTCCTCCTCTGCGGGCAGAAAAGAAGAAGACGAGGCTCAAGATGAACGGCAACCCTCCCGTATACATCGTCTTCAGCCAGCACTGAGCGATCCAATACTTTTTCATGTCCAACCAGTATCCGTAAGCGTCGGGAAGGAAAAAGAGGAGGAAATCTTTTGGAGCGAAACTCCAGATCGTTGCTTCCGGATAGTGGAGCCCTTCTCCCCGGATGGACTGTCTCCAAAGTTCAAGGAACGGAAGAAGTTGAATCGACGAGAAAACGAAAAAGGCGAGGAGAACGATAATGAGCGAGCGGGCTTTCAAAACAACCCCTCTCCATTCCTTCCGTTTAAATGCGAGTTGCTTGTCGGAACGAGTCGGTAGCGCCACCATGAACAGAAGAACGAAACCGTTTCCATAGACGATTTCCATCCCTCCCCCAAGAAAGGAAAGGGTCATGAAGATGGCTGCCAAGATCTCATTTTTCGTTCCGGGATGGATCATCGCCCTTCTAAAGAACATCAGGATGAGAGGAGTCCAAACCACGGAAAGGAGAACCGTGAGAAGGCTGTGAACCGAGAGGAGGTACCCCCCAAGCATGAAGGTGAGCCCCGAAAGGAGTGATCCTGTCGGACTTGCGCCAAAATCCCTGACTAAAAGGTAGGTGAGAAATCCAGCCAAGAAAAAATGAAGGATGACGATACCATTGAAGGCAATGTCAAAGGGAAGAAGGAGGAATAGGCTATTCAAAGGATAGAGGAGACCATGCTGGGGATTGGATAGGAACGGGTGCCCCGAGAATTGATAAGGATTCCACAAGGGGAAGTCCCCCTGTTTGAGGCTCTCGACCCAGAAAAATCTCGGCGGAATAAAATACGAGGCGAGGTCCCTTTCTGTAAGGAGATACCTGCCCTGGAAAAGATCGTAGAAAAAGAGAAAGGCGATAAAAAAAAGGGTCAAACACGCCCCTGCATCAGGCAATTTGACCCATTTCTGTTTGGTTTCTTCGGTCACCGTCTATTTTTTCTTTGCCATAAATCTACCGGTTACGAATCCCTCCGAGCATGGCCTATTGATGGTCATTTCAAAATCGCTCACCACGTCGTTGTGGCTGCGGTGAAGCTCCCGAAGGTCGTTGGAGCCTGGAGAATAGTTGGAGAGAGGGTGAACGTATAAACATAACCCCCGGCCGTCATCGTAAAGTTCGTCGCATTATAGGTAAATTGAACCCCTTGAATCGCTGCATTGTTGATGATCTGCGTCATTTGATAAGTTGCCGTGCTTCCCTTAACGAGCCGGTCAGCGAAGACGAGCGCGTTGGCGCTCCTCAGAGCGCCCAAAACGCCTCTTGCTGTCCCGTTCGCTGCATCTCGAGTCAAGTCAAGATACCTCGGAATCGCAACAGCCGCTAAGATACCGATGATGACGATAATGATTACAAGCTCGATCAGCGTAAAGCCCTTCTGCCTTCTCAACATGTTCGGCCTCCTCTTTGCCATTTTTGCATTTGCTCACCACGTCGTTGTGGCTGCGCTGAAGCTCCCAAAGGTCGTTGGAGCCTGGAGAATGGTGGGAGAAAGGGTGAACGTATAAACATAACCCCCGGCCGTCATCGTAAAGTTCGTCGCATCATAGGTAAATTGAACCCCTTGGATTGCTGCATTGTTGATGATCTCCGTCATCTGGTACGTGCCGGTAGTTCCTTTAATGAGGCGATCAGCGAAGACGAGAGAGTTGGCGCTCCTCAGACTGCCTAAGATGCCTCTTGCCGTTGCGTTTGCAGCATCTCGAGTCAAATCGAGATATCGTGGAATTGCCACAGCGGCCAATATTCCAATGATGACGATGATCACGATCAGTTCAATCAGCGTAAACCCCTTTTTGTCCCTCATCTTGGTTCCTCCCTTTTGATTTCAAGTTCCTGAACAATTGCCAAACTCTATATACTAATGGAATCCCTCTTGTCAAGCATTTTCGCTAATCCACTGTAACCTCCCACTCTACCGGCGGAATTCCACGGAATCGGAAATACTCCTATTCGATCACCCGATCTTCCCCACGGTTCAGCGAGGCGTTACAATCCCTAGCAACATCCATGCCAAAGAAGATTGGGTCCACTCGATAAGGAATTAAAAAATCATATTCGATTTCAATAAGTTACGTGAAGCCCGGGATTTTTCTAATCGAGGGATTCCCAAATTCTACCAGATTAACTAACAATTTTTGTCCGAAGCACGGAAATTTTCCCGCAGAGGCCGGATTTGCAACAATCCCACG
>FWPV01005483.1_pt1 | contig 24357 bp, 38 predicted proteins | sample 2228371 | NCBI WGS metagenome assembly FWPV01 (sample SAMEA103939776, study PRJEB20133) | metagenome | reverse complement strand
CCTGTCTCGAAAGCATGTTGATAATTGGGCTTAATTAGGGTTGTAATATTTAAATTCAAATCTTTGATAGTATTACCTACATCAAAAATTCTGAGAGTGGTATCGTTGGGACGTAAAATTCTTCGTCGTAAGGTTGTATCATAATGAAAATAATTAAGAAAGTAACTTGAATATCCCGCGTTAAGTCTACTTGCTAATATTTTATTCCATTGTTTTCCCCATTCGCAGCCTATACCTTTGTTTTTCCAAGCTGCTGCTTCGGAAATAGTTCTGTTATTTGAAATCAAGTTAAAATTTAATGCATCATTTGATTGGTAAACACTTATTGAAAAAATATCTGAAAAATTTGTTTTATAAGAAATTTTTGCATTGAAATCGTAAAAACTTAATTCCGAAGGTGCTGTATCGGAGGCAAAAGAGGTTAACTTCTGACGAAAAGTTATTTCTTCTGATAAGATATTTTTTAATAATTGGTAATACAAAGGGGAGTGAAAATATTGAGTGAGGGAATGTCTTGCTGCAACAAGGAAGGTGACGTTAGTACTTAATGGCCCTTCGATGAGCAAATTACAAGAAATTAAGTTTAAGCCCGCATGAGCGGAGAATTTATATTCGTTACCTGTTTTACCCGTAAGTTCCAACATAGAACCTATTTTGCCACCTTTGGTAACATCATAATTGCTTCTCTGAATACGGATATCTTTAATTGCTTCGAGATTAAAGGTAGATATCGCTCCAAATAAATGTTCGGTATGATAGAGATTAAACCCATCTAAATTTATCTGACTTTTGTCTTCTGCATCATGGCGAATCAATAAACGATGTATATTTTCGAATGTTGCATCATATCCTGCAACCCAGGTAAATGGAGTAAGGGCATCTTTAATCCCAATCTTTGGAAGTAATTGAGCTGTTGAAGTATTAACAATTACTTCTCCTGACCTATCTCCAATTTCATAAAGGGTACTTAAATTTGTTATAGAATCATCAATCGTTTCGGGTAAAAGATTTATAATCAATGCTGAATCAATAATATTTTCCCCTGTTAGTTTCAATTCTGCTGGTTTATAACCTATAGAATACACTCTAAGATTTACTGTGTCCTTTTTAATGGGTGGTATTATAAAAATTCCTCTTTCATTTGCTTTTACTTCCTCATTATTAATTAGAATGCGAGCATAGGATAATGCTTCTCCCGAACGTTTATCATGTATGGCTGCTATATTTTTAGGTGACACCTCTTTATTTCGTTTCCTAATAACCCATACCTCATTAAGTCGAATGATTTCGAGATTTGTTTTGGAAAAAATTAATTTTAAAGCTTCTTTTTCAGGTAATGATGGAATATTAGCACTTATGTTTATTTTTTTAATGAGCTGATAATCATAGGCAAATTTTATCCCATATTTCTCATTTAGGGTTTTTAGCACCTCTACAAGTGGAATATTCTGAAAGTTTTCTTTGACTCTTATTTGAGCTTTCAAATGAGTTGATATAATGCTAAGCATGAATATAAAAAGAAGTAGAATAAAAGAGTATCTATATTTCATTACATTTGCAATAAATTATTTATGATTTATTAAATCATTTAAGGGTCTTATATTTTTTTTATTCTTGAATAAAAGATATTTGTATTAGGGAATCGTTTACGAAATCATATTTTAAATTCATTGGTATAGTAATAAGTTCCAATGCCTGAATTAAATTTTTATTGGTAAAATATCCCGTATAGAATCGTTTCGCAGGATCGAAGTTTGTAGTCTTAATTTTTACAGGATATTGCCGCATAACTTCGGCTATTACCTCAGATAAGGGTGTTGCTTCAAAATAAAATTCACCATTCGTCCATAGAGGCTTTTGTAATGTGTTATGAGAGTATTGAGATATATCAATGACATCATTTACCAAACGTGATTCAAAACCAGCAGGTATTTCTTTACTTTGTCCTTTTGAAGATACTATTTTAACTTTTCCTTCAAAGCAGGTAACCTTTAAATTATTATTTCTGGCGTAAACATTAAATTGTGTCCCCAGTACTTCTATTCTATTAAGCGAAAAAGTATTTACTGTAAACGTTTTCCCTTTACGTACTTTGAAAAATGCTTCTCCCTCGAAATTCACTTCACGTTTATTCAATAACCAAAAACGAGAAAAGTAAATTTTTGAACAGGCATTGATTTGCACTTCCGATTTATCAGGCAATTTGATGGTTAACATTTGCCCATTTGATGTATTTATCTCAACTTTACTATATTTTATATAAGCTAATCCAATGATTAATAAGAACGAAGCAGCAATACTTAAAACTTTTAATAAAGAATATGAATTGTTTTTAAATTTAGCATCCTGTTGCTCATGAATTTTTTGTATTAACAAATCCCAACTCTCTTCTTTATTTCTATTTGAAGAAGGAACAACGATAAACTCGAATAACTTTTCAATGGGAGGGGAAAGGTTATTCGAGGAATCAAGTATATTTCGGTTCGACAACTTCATATTTTGTATTTTAACTTTTCACGTATTATCCTTAATGCTATACTCATTCTTTTTTCAACAGCTTTTACACTTATACTAAGACGAGAAGCAATTTCCTCATAAGAGAGGTTGTCCATTCTGTTCATTAAAAATACTTCTTTAGCCCCGTCGGGTAATTCGGTTAAAACTTTCTCTAAGGCTGTTTTAAGTTCACTCATTCGAATTGCTTCATCGGCCGAAAGTTGAGTTGTTTCATTTATGTCTTTATTTTCAAATTGATAAACTATCTTCAGATGCCGATAGTGACTAATAACGATATTATTGGCTATAGTATATAACAAGGACCGAGCAGTTTCTTTATTTACCTTATGACGAATTTGCCACAAACGAAGAAAAACTTCCTGTACAATATCATCGGCAATATCTACATTACCTGTTTTATACCAAACAAAACGTCGAATGCTCTCGTAATAGGCATCGAATAAAGATTTAAATTCCTCTAATTCTTCAATTCCAATATTGTTACTATTGACCATTCAACTTTCATATGAAAAGAACTCTCAAAATTAATTATTTATTAAAAAAGGGGAGCTTTTCTCCCCTTTTTTTCTTTTTCATTCATTCACATTTAGTTGAATGGTATTTTTTTCTCCATTAACAGTTATAACAACATTAGCATCGCAAGTACTACTAGTAGAATCTCCATAATTTATTAAAATGTTGTAATCGCCAACTAATATTTCAACTTCACCCGCTAAAACATAGGGGCACGAAGTACTTATAATGATAGGAGAAACAATGGTATGGGTATAATTCATTTCACGTCGATTTATGCCTTGAGCCTGTCCTTCAATAGAATATACATCATCCCAAATATTAAAGGGTGTATCGAACCCCGCCGTCCAGGTTCTTGTTCTTGTATAGGATCGGGTATAAGTGGTGCCATCCTTAAATGTTATTTTACCATTTTCCAATTTGATGTTATAGGTATAAGTATTTACTTTAGTAATTTTTCTGGTTCCTTCAATAATATTACCATTGATACTAAAGGTCTTAAATGTAATAATTCGCACAAAAGTATCCTGTAAGGGGCCCCCTATACGTTTTATAACTATAACCCCATTTTTGGCTCTTTTAAATTTAGATTTGCCATTTACAAAATTATTAAACACCACAGAATCGACCCTATAATTTGTATACCTATAGGTGTATCTTATTCTTTTCCCTTGCGACCCAACATATACAACTGAATCAGAACCATCAGCCATACTTTCAGATACCATGGTAAGTTCATCCACTTCTCCATCTATTTCATCAAAATAACCATCAATTTGTATATCCTCCTTACTATAAGAAAGAGGAACAGAAGACTCAACATTGGTTTCATCTTTTTTACAAGAGGAAGTTGCCACTGCAAAAAGTATTACAATACTTAGCCCATTAAAAAGAATCTTTTTCATAGTTATAAATTTTTAATTCAACATTTTTTATATTATACACATGAAAAAAAAATACCCTACCATTTTTTTATTTTTTTTATCACCATAAACTTTTTTTTTCTTATTTTGTTGTAAATATTAAAAAATATGCCTAATTAAGAAAATTGTGTAAAAAAATCCGAATATGATATTTGAAGATTTAATAAAAGAAAATCCCATATTACTGGCATTGTTTGGTGGGATATTTACATGGTTAGTAACGAGTTTGGGAGCTGCTCTGGTATTTTTTTTTAAAAACGTCAATAGATATTTGATGAATATTATGTTGGGTTTTGCTGCAGGTGTGATGATAGCAGCCAGTTTTTTTTCCTTACTAAAGCCATCGGTTGAAATAGCAGAATCTCAGGGTATTATATCATGGATACCTGCAGTAGTTGGTTTTTTACTTGGCGGGGCCTTTTTTGTTTTGCTTGATAAAATACTTCCACACCTGCATATAGGAAGATCAAGCGATAAGGTTGAAGGTTTAAAAACATCGTGGAAAAGGAGTATGCTCCTAATAATGGCAATAACCATTCACAATATTCCTGAAGGACTGGCAGTAGGAGTTGCTTTTGGGGCTTTAGCTAATTCACCGGATATAGTAACATTAACCTCAGCTGTAGCGGTTGCACTTGGTATTGGTTTACAAGACTTTCCCGAAGGTGCAGCTATAAGTATCCCTTTACGTCGTGAAGGATTCTCAAGAGGTAAAGCTTTTTTTATTGGTCAACTCTCAGGATTTGTAGAACCCATTGCTGCAGTTATTGGAGCCTATTTAGTGGTTACTATCACACAAATACTCCCCTATGCTCTTGCTTTTGCTGCTGGCGCAATGATTTTTGTTGTTATAGAAGAACTTATCCCTGAGTCCCAACAAGGTGAAGAATCCGACTTTTCTACAATAGGGGCTCTGGTAGGTTTTGCTTTGATGATGTTTTTAGATATCTCTTTAAGTTAATAAGAATAAAAAAAAGGCGGTCATTGATCCGCCTTTTTTTATCATAATATTTATTTTTTTACAACTTTTTTGTAACCGTACTGTGCCACATCACCTAATTCTTCTTCAATACGAAGCAATTGATTATATTTAGCCATTCTATCTGAACGACTCATTGAACCTGTTTTAATCTGTCCGCTATTAGTAGCAACAGCAATATCGGCAATAGTAGCATCTTCGGTTTCTCCCGAACGATGAGATACAACTGTAGTATAACCCGCACGATGAGCCATTTCAATGGCGTCGAGTGTCTCGGTAAGAGTTCCTATTTGATTAACTTTAATGAGTATTGAATTGGCACATCCTATTTCAATACCTTTTCTTAAGAAATCAACGTTAGTTACAAAAAGGTCGTCACCTACCAGCTGTACTTTATTTCCCAGCATATCGGTAAGTATTTTCCAGCCTTCCCAATCATTCTCAGAGCATCCATCTTCTATTGAATCGATAGGATATTTTTCCACGAGAGATTTCAAATACTCAGCTTGTTGTTGACTGTTACGTTTTACTCCTTTCGAACCTTCAAATTTTGAATAATCATACATTCCATCGATATAAAATTCGCTGGCAGCACAGTCGAGAGCAATCATGACATCCTTTCCAGGTTTATATCCGGCTTTTTCAATGGCGGCTAAGATACTATCGAGAGCTTCTTCGGTACCTCCAGAAAAGTTTGGGGCAAAACCACCTTCATCTCCAACTGCTGTACTCAAACCCTTAGCTTTAATGATCGATTTTAAAGCATGAAACACTTCGGCACCCATTCTTAAACCTTCACGAAAAGTAGGAGCACCAACAGGACGAATCATAAATTCCTGAAAAGCTATAGGTGCATCGGAATGTGAACCACCATTGATGATGTTCATCATGGGAACGGGTAACACCTTTGCATTGGTTCCTCCAATGTATCGATACAAAGGTAATCCTGTATAAGCTGCAGCAGCCTTTGCAACAGCTAATGATACTCCTAAAATTGCATTAGCCCCTAATTTACTTTTTGTTTTAGTTCCATCAAGCGACAACATAACTTGATCAATAGCTACCTGATTGGTTGCATCCATGCCAATGAGTTCATTGGCAATGATATCGTTTACATTGCTTACAGCTTTTAATACTCCTTTTCCTAAATAGCGACTTTTGTCACCGTCTCTTAATTCAATGGCTTCGTTTTCACCCGTACTGGCTCCAGAGGGCACAGCAGCTCTACCTATGAAACCACTGGCTAAGGTAACTTCTACTTCTACGGTAGGATTACCACGCGAATCGAGAATCTCACGTGCATGTATGTTTACAATTTCACTCATATAATTTTTTTTTAAATGTTAATAAACTCGACAAAATTAATAAAAAAAGGATAAAGAAATGTTCTTTATCCCTTAACTAATTTTTTTTATGTTTTTTTACTTTTTTATTTTGTTTCTGTATTTGTCTCTTTAGAAGACTCTTCTGTTGTTGAAGCCGGCTCTGCTGCTGATTCACCTGCTGAAGTAGGAGCTGCTGTAGCTGCTTTTTTCCCTCTACCTCTACGGGTAGATTTGGCTTTCTTTTCTGTAGTTTCTTTCAACATATTTTCATTGAAGTCAACCAATTCGATCAAACACATTTCAGCATTGTCGCCCACTCTATTGCCTAATTTTAAAATACGTGTGTATCCCCCCGGTCTGTTGGCTACTTTGGGTGCTATCTCCCGAAAAAGGATACTTACCGCTTCTTTATCTTGAAGATAACTAAATACAACACGACGATTATGAGTAGTATCCTCTTTGGTGCGGTTTATTAAAGGTTCAACATAAGTTCTGAGTGCTTTTGCCTTTGCAATAGTAGTTTTTATTTTCTTATGTTTTATTAGGGAAATAGCCAGATTTGCCATCAATGCTTTTCGATGTGCACTACTTCTTCCCAAGTGATTGACAACTCTATTATGTCTCATTGTATAATCGATTTATTCTTTATCTAATTTGTATTTACTAACGTCCATGCCAAAAGTTAACCCCATGTTTTCGAGAAGTTCGTCAAGTTCTGTGAGTGATTTCTTACCAAAATTTCTAAATTTGAGCAAATCGTTTCTGTTGAATTTTACTAAATCTCCCAAAGTTTCTACCTCAGCAGCTTTTAAACAATTGAGTGCTCTCACCGATAAATCTAAATCTACCAATTTAGTCTTTAAAAGCTGACGCATATGTAAAATTTCCTCATCGAAGTCCTCAGTGACTGATTTTTCTTCGGCATCGAGTGTGATTTTTTCATCAGAAAAGAGCATGAAATGATAAATAAGTATTTTGGCAGCTTCTTTAAGTGCATCTTTGGGATGAATAGATCCATCGGTTACAATTTCTATGACCAATTTTTCGTAATCGGTTTTTTGCTCAACACGATAATTTTCGATATTATATCGAACATTTTTAATAGGAGTAAAAATAGCATCGATGGGTATTAGCCCAATTTCAGCATTAAGGGGTTTATTTTCCTCAGAGGGAACATAACCTCGGCCTTTATTAATGTTAATCTCCATCTGTATTTTTACAGAGGGTTCCATGTGACAAATAACATGTTCGGTATTTAATACACGGAAACCGGTAAGATACTTATTCAATTCGCCAGCTTTGAACTCATTTACACCACTAATGTTAATGTAAATCTTTTCGTGATCTACATCGTCAACAATTCTTTTAAATCTTACCTGCTTGAGGTTAAGTACTATCTCCGTCACATCTTCTATAACACCTTTGATGGTAGAGAATTCATGATCAACTCCTTCAATTTTGATGGTAGTTATTGCAAAACCTTCAAGAGATGATAATAGAATACGACGAAGCGCATTACCAATGGTAATACCATAACCAGGTTCCAGAGGTCTAAATTCGAATAACCCCTGGGTATCAGTGGCACTTACCATTATAACCTTATCAGGTTTTTGAAATGCTAATATTGCCATAGGATAAATTTATTTCGAGTATAATTCTACAATAAGTTGTTCCTTAATATTTTCAGGAATTTCACTTCTTTCGGGCACATTAAGGAATTTACCGGTATAAGTGCTATTGTCCCATTCGAGCCAGGAATATTTTTTGTATCGGGCACTACGCAGTGCATCGATAATAACCTGTAAGGATTTTGATTTTTCACGAACTGCAATTACATCTCCTGGTTTAACATGGTAGGATGGGATATTAACCACCTCTCCATTAACGGTGATATGACGATGTAACACTAATTGTCGTGCGGCATTACGACTATTTGCCAGACTCAAGCGATATACTACGTTATCCAGTCGTGATTCGAGTAATTGAAGTAACACTTCGCCCGTAACACCTTTGCTGCGTTGAGCCTTATCAAAAAGGTTGGCAAATTGTCTTTCTAAAAGTCCATAGGTATATTTAGCCTTTTGCTTCTCTCTCAACTGCATTCCATATTCCGAGAGTTTTTTTCTTTTTCTATTCAAACCATGCTGACCCGGAGGATAATTTTTCTTTTCCAGTACCTTATCGGGTCCAAATATTGGTTCACCAAATATCCTTGCTACTTTTGTTTTGGGTCCTGTATACCTTGCCATTTTTTAATTATAAGCTTTAATTAACAATAAAACATTGACTATATTAGAAAAAATCTTAAACTCTTCTCCGTCCCGGAGGGCGACATCCATTATGAGGCAATGGGGTTACATCTACAATTTCTGTAACCTCAATTCCACATGCTGCAATTGAGCGAATTGCCGACTCTCGTCCTGCACCGGGTCCTTTAACGAATACTTTAACTTTTCTCAAACCTGCATCGAAGGCTGTCTTAGCACAGTTCTCGGCAGCAACCTGAGCTGCATAGGGAGTATTTTTCTTGGAACCACGGAACCCCATTTTTCCTGCCGACGCCCATGAAATAACCTGACCTTCATTGTTGGTAAGGCTTATAATAATGTTATTGAACGATGAATGAATGTGCGCCTGACCTATTGCTTCTACTTTTACTACTCGTTTTTTTGATGTTCCCGTTTTTTTTGCCATAACAATTTTTATATTAGTTGATCAGCTTCATTCAAGCTGTATTAGCAATTATTTTATCCTTTAGTTGCTTTCTTTTTGTTTGCAATGGTTTTTCTCTTCCCTTTTCTAGTTCGAGCATTGTTTTTAGTCCTTTGTCCGCGAACAGGAAGTCCCAAACGATGACGTATCCCTCTATAGCATCCTATATCCATCAATCGTTTAATATTCATTTGTACCATAGAACGTAGTTCGCCTTCTACCTTAAACTGTTCATTGATAATGTTTCTTATTTTAGCTATTTGCTCATCATTCCAGTCTTTAACTTTTACATCTTCCGACACACCGGCTTGCTGTAAAATCTTTTTGGCTGAACTTACGCCAATTCCATAAATATAGGTTAAACCTATTACGCCTCTTTTATTTTTTGGAAGGTCAACACCTGCTATTCGTGCCATAGTTTTTTAATAATTTTTTAGGTTGCAAAGGTAATTAATTATCCCTGACGTTGTTTATATTTTGGATTTTTTTTATTAATAACATATAATCTTCCTTTTCTTTTAACAATCTTACACTCAGGGCTACGTTTTTTTATGGATGTCCTAACTTTCATATTTTAATTTTTTTTTAAAAAAATTCTATTTATATCTAAATGATATTCTTCCCTTTGTTAAATCGTAGGGTGAAATTTCAACTTTTACTTTATCTCCGGGCAAAAGTTTGATATAATGCATACGCATTTTTCCAGAAATATGGGCTGTTATAATGTGCCCATTTTCTAGCTCTACTCGAAACATAGCATTTGACAATGCTTCGATAATAGTTCCATCCTGTTCTATTGCCGGTTGTTTAGCCATATATTTTAAAATTCTCTATTGCCTAGTGCTTGTTTTATAAAATCAAATGTAGAGAGCACATCGGGTTTGTCTTTCCCTACTACTATCGCTAATTCGAAATGTGCTGAAGGTTTTCCATCTTTTGTTTTTACGGTCCATCCATCGTTTTCTATATATATGTATCGTTGTCCCATATTTATCATGGGTTCAATGCACAATGCCATTCCTTTTTTAAGAACTGTACCATTTCCCCTCCTGCCATAATTAGGCACTTCGGGTGCTTCGTGTAACTTTCTGCCTATTCCATGTCCTATCATTTCTCTAACCACAGAGTAACCATACGACTCGCAGTAAGTTTGAATAGCATATCCAATATCACCCGTTCTTTTCCCTTCAACAGCCTGTTCTATACCTTTATAAAGACTTTCTCGCGTAACCTTTAGAAGTTTTATAACTTCAGGGTTGGTTTCGCCTACTATAAAAGTATAGGCCGAATCACCATAATAATTATTTAAAAGAACTCCACAATCAATTGAAACAATATCTCCTTCCCTTAATTCATACTTCGAGGGTATACCATGTACCACTGCACTATTAACTGATGTACACAGGGTATTGGGATACCCATTATATCCTAAAAATCCAGGGACTGCTCCATGATCACGTATAAATTCCTCCGCCTTTTCATCTAGTTCTAAGGTTGTTACCCCTGGTTTTATTAATTTCGCAACTTCTGCAAGTGTTTTTGATACCAGAATATTACTTGCTCTTAGTAATTCTATTTCCTCATCGTTCAGTATAGGTATCATCACTAAACTCCGGTTCTTCCTTTTATTCTACCTGTTTTCATCAAACCATCGTAATGTCGCATTAGTAAGTGACTTTCTATCTGCTGTAAGGTGTCAAGAATTACTCCCACGAGGATGAGTAAGCTTGTACCTCCATAAAATTGAGCAAAACCACTGGTCATACCAGCTTTTATAGCAAAAGCGGGTAAAATAGCGACTATTCCTAAAAAAATAGCACCAGGAAGTGTAATACGTGATAATATTGTGTCAATGAACTCAGCTGTTTTTTTTCCAGGTTTTACTCCCGGAATGAAACCTCCATTTTTCTTCATATCTTCGGCCATTTGGTTTGGATTGATGATAATGGCCGTATAAAAATATGTGAATAATATTATTAACAAAGCAAAGACAAAGTTATACCAGAATCCTGTGTAATTAGCAAAAGCTGCAACAAAACCTGTCATGCTTTCACTTTTGGTAAATCCTGCAATTGTTATTGGAATAAACATTAGAGCCTGTGCAAATATAATGGGCATAACGCCGGCAGCATTAACTTTTAGTGGAATATACTGACGTACACCACCATATTGTTTATTTCCTATAATTCTTTTTGCATATTGTACGGGTACTTTTCTGGTAGCACGTATAAGCATGATAGTTGCAGCAAATACTAGGAATAAAAGTACTATTTCTATGAGGAGTATAACGAGTCCTCCGCCTTTTTGATCGAGACGAGAGGCTAGTTCCTGTAAAAATGCACTTGGAAAACGAGCTATAATCCCTACCATTATAAGTAATGAAATTCCATTACCTATACCATTATCAGTAATACGTTCACCAAGCCACATTACAAAAATAGTTCCTGCAGTAAGAAGGAAAACTCCTGTTATATCGAACCAACGACCACCTGTAATTGCACCCTGATATTGTACATGAAGATTAGTTAGATAGGCAGGTGCTTGTAATAAAAGAATAACTACAGTTAATAAACGAGTATGTTGATTTATTTTTTTTCTACCACTTTCTCCCTCCTTTTGTAATCTCTGATAATATGGGACAGCCATTCCAAGTAATTGCATTACAATTGAAGCAGAAATGTAAGGCATAACTCCAAGAGCAAAAATGGATGCATTGGAGAAGGCACCTCCCGAAAACATATCAAGTAGTCCTAGTACCCCTTGTGCGGTTTGCCTTTTGAGTCCTTCTAGAAGTGTAGGGTCTACACCAGGAAGAACAATAAATGAACCTAACCTATAGATAAGAATTATACCCAACGTATATAATATTCTTGAACGCAGGTCTTCTATCTTCCAAATATTTTGTAAGGTCTCAATAAATCGTTTCATTAGTTCGTGAGTTTTACCACTTTACCATTTGCAGATTTTATGGCCTCTTCGGCTGATTTTGAAAAAGCATGGGCTGTAACATCAATGGGTGTTTTAATTTCACCTTTAGCAAGAATTTTTACCAGGCTATGCTTATGAATTAATCCGTTTTCAAAAAGGACATCGGGATTTATAACAGTTATTCCTTTATCGGCTAAACGTTGTAGGGTTTCAAGGTTGATGGCCTTATACTCAATACGTTTGAAATTATTAAAGCCGTATTTTGGAAGACGTCTTTGCATAGGCATTTGCCCGCCTTCAAAACCACGTTTACGAGAGTAACCTGAACGGGATTTTGCGCCTTTATGACCTCTACCACTGGTTCCACCATCGGTAGAACCCTGTCCACGTCCCAATCTTTTATTTTTCTTAACCGAACCTTTTGCCGGATGTAAACTATGTAAGTTCATGTAAACTATTTTTTAATCATTCAACCTATTAGTCAATAGTTTCTACTAATATTAAATGTTGCACTTTCGATATCATTCCTCTAAAAACTGGGTTGTCTTCTACGATAGCGCAACTGCTTCTTCTGGTAAGTCCAAGTGCCTGTAATGTTCTGAGCTGTCTTTTGCAAACTCCAGCTTTACCACGCATTAAAGTAACCTTGAGTTTACCCATATGAATATGTTTTAACCCTTAAAAACTTTTTCAACACTTATTCCACGAACTGCAGCTATTTGTGATGGATCACGAAGTTCCATGAGTGCCTTAATGGTAGCTTTTACGAGGTTATGAGGGTTTGAAGAACCCTTTGATTTTGCAAGCACGTCATGAATTCCAACACTCTCGAGTACTGCACGCATAGCACCTCCTGCTTTTACCCCCGTACCACTGGAGGCGGGTTTAATAAACACACTCGCTCCTCCATATTTTGCGTATTGTTCGTGAGGTATGGTTCCCTTGTAAATAGGTACCTTTATGAGGTTTTTCTTGGCATCTTCAATACCTTTGGCAATTGCCGTTGTAACTTCATTTGCTTTACCAAGGCCATAGCCTACAATGCCATTTTCATTCCCCACTACAACAATAGCGGAGAAACTAAAGGTACGCCCTCCCTTGGTAACTTTTGTTACACGCTGTATACTTACTAATCGATCCTTTAATTCAAGATCTGTTGTTTTAATTTTTCGTATAGTTTCTGCCATATTCCATTAAAATTTTAAGCCACCTTCACGGGCAGCATCTGCCAACATTTTAACACGACCGTGATATAGGTATCCGTTGCGGTCGAATACAACTTCCTTGATACCTTTTGCTAAACATACTTCCGCTATTTTTTTCCCTACTAAACGGGCTTGTTCCATTTTATTACTTTTGGCAATTTCTGTTATTTCCTTCTCCCTCGACCCTGCAGCCGCAAGTGTATGACCTACTAAATCATCAATACACTGTACGTATATGTGTTTATTGCTGCGAAAAACGGTCATGCGAGGTTTTTGGGCTGTGCCTTTTATCTTTTTTCTTATCCTGTGTTTAATGCGTATTCTTCTTTCTATCTTTGTTAGCGACATGGCCTTTATTTTTTATTTGTTATTTGCCGGCTGTTTTACCAGCTTTTCTACGAACTTGTTCTCCTACATAACGTATACCTTTACCTTTGAAAGGTTCTGGCTTACGTAACGATCGTATTTTTGCTGCAACTAATCCCAGTAATTGCTTATCATGACTTTTTAAGGTAATGATGGGATTGGCACGTTTTTCTGTTCGAGTTTCTACTTTTATCTCTTTAGGTAAAGCAATGAGTACCTCATGTGAGTATCCCAAACTCATTTCGAGATTTTGACCTTTTGCTTCTGCACGATAACCAACGCCTACTAATTCTTGTTCAATGGTAAAACCTTCAGAAACCCCTTTTACCATATTGGCAATAAGTGCTCTATAAAGTCCGTGTAGAGCTTTATGTCTTTTCTGGTCGGTAGGCCTTTTAACAATTACCTGATTGTTTTCAATGGTTACTTGGATATCAGGATCAACTTTTTGTTTTAACTCTCCCAGGGGTCCTTTAACAGTAACCTCATTGGTCGCGCTGATATTTACTTCAACGCCCTTGGGTATAGCTATCGGTAATTTTCCTATACGTGACATGGTGCTTTTCCTCCACGATTAATAAACATAGCATATAACTTCGCCCCCAATATTTTTAATCCGGGCTTCTTTATCTGTCATTACTCCCTGTGAGGTTGAAAGAATGGCTATACCTAAACCATTCAACACTCGGGGAAGACTGTTATGATCGGTATACTTTCTTTGACCGGGCTTACTCACTCTTTCTAAATGTTTAATGGCAGGTTGCCTGTCAACAGGATTGTATTTGAGCGCAATTTTTATCACTCCTTGTTGTCCGTCTTCTACAAATTTATAATTGAGGATATATCCTTTCTCGTGAAGTACCCTGGTAATCTCCTTTTTTATGTTAGAGGCAGGTATCTCCACAATTCGATGTTTTGCCTTTATAGCATTTCTCAAACGAGTCAGGTAATCTGAAATAGGATCTGTCATGGTTTGACTATTTTTTTATATTTTTTACCAACTAGCTTTCTTTACACCAGGAATGAGACCTTTTGAGGCCATTTCTCTAAACTGTATTCGGCTTATTCCGAAAATTCTCATGTAACCTCTTGGGCGTCCTGTAATAAGACATCTATTTCTTTGCCGAATGGGATTTGAATTTTTTGGAAGTAGTTGTAAACCTACATAATCCCCTTCAGCTTTCAGTTTAGCTCTTTTTTCGGCATATTTTTCAGCGAGTTTTTTTCTTTTAACCTCGCGTGCTTTCATCGATTCTTTTGCCATATCTTCAATTTACTTTTTGGTGGTTTTGAAAGGAATACCAAATTCACGGAGAAGTGCAAAAGCTTCTTCATCGGTTTTAGCTGTAGTTACAAAGCTTATTTCCATCCCCATAATTTTGGTTATTTTATCTATGTCTATTTCGGGAAAAATTATTTGTTCCTTGATTCCAAGGGTATAATTTCCTCTTCCATCAAATTTTGCATTTACTCCTTTAAAATCTCTTATACGGGGTAAAGCAACATGTATAAGTCTTTCTAAAAATTCATACATTCTATCGTTACGCAATGTTACTTTTACGCCAATAGGCATATTTTTACGTAACTTAAAATTTGAAATATCCTTTTTTGCGTATGTTAAAACCGCTTTTTGACCTGTAATGGTAGTTAGTTCATTTGCAGCTACTTCGATTAATTTTTTATCGGAAACAGCTGCTCCTACACCCTGGTTAATACAAATTTTTTCTATTCGCGGCACTTGCATCACGGTCTTGTAATTAAATTCTTTCATGAGTGCCGGAACAATTTCTGTCTTATACTTCGTTTTTAAATTAGGTATGTACTTCATTTTTTATAATTTTTCTGTTATTCTATGCAGTATATCGCATAGTATTTTTTATGGTAATATGGTTCCTGACTTTTTTGCATAACGAACACGTTTCCCTTCCTCATTGAGTTTACGACCAATACGGGTTTGTTTATCGGTGGAAGGATCAATAAGTTGGAGGTTGGATATATGTATAGGTGCCTCCATTTTTATAATCCCTCCTTGAGGATGTTTGGCTGAAGGTTTGGTATGACGGGAAACTATATTGATACCCTCAACAATAGCGGTCATTTTATCGCGATTTACTTCCAATACACGACCTCGTTTCCCTTTATCGTCTCCAGCATTTACGTATACGATATCTCCTTTTTTTATATGTAATTTTTTTTGCATGGTTAGATATTTTTATTATAAAACTTCGGGAGCTAGCGAAACTATTTTCATGTATTTGTCGCGAAGCTCACGTGCTACGGGGCCAAAAATACGTGTTCCACGTATCTCATCGGCGTTATTAAGCAATACCACGGCATTATCATCGAATCTTATGTACGAGCCATCGGGACGACGAATTTCCTTTTTGGTTCGTACCACTACAGCTTTACTCACGGCTCCTTTTTTAATGTCACCTGAAGGTAAGGCACTTTTTACTGCTACTACCACTTTATCGCCAACACGTGCATATCTACGACGGGTTCCACCCAGCACTCTAATGCAGAGAACTTCCTTTGCTCCGCTATTGTCGGCTACTACCATTCTTGATTCCTGCTGTATCATAGTTATTTAGCTTTCTCAATAATTTCAACAACTCTCCAACGTTTGGTCTTAGATAATGGTCGTGTTTCCATTATTCTTACTGTATCCCCAATACCACAAATGTTATTTTCATCATGAGCATAGAATTTAGATGTTTTATTCACAAATTTATGGTACATGGGATGCATAGTTTTTCTTTTAACGGCAATTACTACCGTTTTCTGCATTTTGTTGCTAACAACTGTCCCTATACGTTCTTTTCTTAAATTTCTCTCCATCGTTGGCCTTATTTTGTTGTATTGCTTAATTGTCTTTTCCTAAGTTCAGTAAGCATTCGCGCTATATCTTTACGTGTTTGTCTTATTTTCATTGGATTATCGAGAGGAGATATAGCGTGATTAATTTTTAATTTTGTAAGCATGAGCTTTTCTGCTTCAATTCTTTCTTGAAGTTCTTTTGTAGTTAGCTCGCGTATTTCCGATGTTTTCATTTGTACCAGTAATATTTTGTATTATTCTATTGGACCAGCATAATCACGACGTACTACAAATTTTGTAGTTACAGGTAATTTTTGAGCTCCTAAACGTAATGCTTCTTTAGCAACGTTATAAGGTACTCCATCTACTTCAATAATAATTCTTCCGGGAGTGATAGGGTATACAAATCCTTCCGGTGAACCTTTACCTTTACCCATACGTACTTCGGCTGGTTTACGGGTAATAGGCTTATCGGGAAAGATTCTAATCCATATTTGACCTTCACGTTTCATGTATCGACTTACGGCCTGACGTGCAGCTTCTATCTGACGGCTGGTAATCCAGCAGCTTTCTTCCGATTTTATAGCAAAGGAACCAAAAGCTATAGTATGCCCACGTTGAGCATTACCTTTCATTCTTCCCTTTTGCTGTCTTCTATATTTTGTTTTTTTTGGCTGTAACATGGTTTTATTATTTCGATGTTGTCGTTATTTTCTTTTTCTTTTCGATTCTGGTTTTCCTGGTTTGGCACTTCTTAGCGCTACATTGGGTGATAGATCTCTCTTGCCGTATACCTCACCATTACATATCCAAACCTTTACACCTATACGCCCTACTTTGGTATGAGCCTCAGCTAGGGCATAATCAATATCGGCTCTAAATGTATGGAGGGGAATACGACCTTCTTTTAACATTTCACTACGAGCCATTTCTGCTCCACCCAGTCGTCCCGATACTATTACTTTTATCCCTTCAGCTCCCATTCGCATGGTAGATGCAATGGCCATCTTTATGGCACGTCGATAGGAAACTTTGCCTTCTATCTGACGGGCAATATTGTTGGCAACAATAGTGGCATCGAGCTCAGGACGTTTTACTTCAAATATATTTATTTGAACATCTTTGTTGGTTATCTTTTTTAATTCTTCTTTGAGTTTATCCACTTCTTGCCCGCCTTTGCCTATTATTACCCCTGGACGTGCCGTATTTACAGTTACGGTAACCATCTTTAGGGTTCGTTCTATAATGATTTTTGAAATACTGGCTTTGGCCAAACGTGCATGAAGATACTCTCTAATTTTGGTATCTTCTATAAGTTTTTGAACATAATTTTTACCTCCATACCAATTGGAATCCCATCCTCTGATGATTCCTAAACGGTTTGCTATCGGATTAACTTTTTGTCCCATTGGAATTAATTAGTTAAACTTTCTTGTTTTTTTATTACCGAATCCAGAATAATAGTCACGTGATTAGAACGTTTACGAATGCGGTAAGCTCTACCCTGCGGTGCAGGACGAAGTCTTTTCAGCATTCTACCGCCATCTACACGTGCTTCTTTAATATATATGTAAGCATCGTCGATTCTTGTTCCCTCATTTTTTGCTTGCCAGTTTGCAATGGCCGACAATAGTAGTTTTTCTAATGGACGAGCTGATGCTTTTTCAGAATATTTTAATATGTCCAAGGCTCTGTTTACTTCCTGTCCACGAATGAGGTCTACTACGTATCTCATTTTACGTGGTGAAGTTGGATAGTCTCGCAATGAAGCAATGACGAGGTTTTTTCTTGCTTCCTTTAACCTATCGGCCATGAGAGTTTTTCTTGCACCCATTGTTCTATCTTCAATTCTGGTTCAACTTCTATTCTTTTCTATTTCCACTATGTCCTCTGAAGGTACGAGTCGGAGCAAATTCTCCGAGTCGATGCCCTACCATGTTTTCAGTAATATAAACCGGAATAAATTTATTCCCGTTATGTACGGCTATAGTATGCCCTACAAAATCAGGCGATATTACACTGGCCCTAGCCCAGGTTTTAACTACTGTTTTTTTACCAGAGGCATTCATGGCCAGTATTTTCTTTTCTAGTTTATAATTAATGTAAGGACCTTTTTTTAGTGAGCGACTCATATGCTACTTAATATTTTATTTTCTTCTTTCGAGAATATATTTATTTGATGCCTTATTTTTCTTTCTGGTCTTATATCCTTTAGCAGGTATTCCCTTACGCGAACGTGGATGACCTCCAGATGCACGTCCTTCACCACCACCCATGGGGTGATCAACAGGGTTCATAGCAACACCACGTGTACGTGGACGACGTCCTAACCAGCGTTTTCTACCAGCTTTGCCAAGCTTTTGATTGTTATGATCGGGGTTAGAAACTGCTCCTATGGTAGCTCTACATGTTACTAATACCATTCGGGTTTCACCTGAGGGTAATTTTATAACCGCATACTTGCCTTCACGTGAGGTTAATTGGGCATAGGAACCCGCACTTCTTGCGATAGCACCCCCCTGACCAGGATATAATTCTACATTATGAATTATGGTTCCAAGAGGTATGTTGCTCAAGGGTAAGGTATTACCTATTTCTGGGGCAACATTATCACCACTTTCAACTTTTTGTCCTACTTTAATCCCCTGAGGTGCAAGAATATAACTTTTAGTACCATCGGAGTATACTATTAATGCAATGTAAGCGGTACGATTGGGATCGTATTCTATGCTCTTCACTGTAGCAGGCATTCCATCCTTGGAACGAACAAAATCTATAATACGATATAATTTCTTATGTCCACCTCCGCGATAACGCATGGTCATCTTACCCACATTATTGCGACCTCCCGACTGGGGTAAGTATATCAATAATGATTTTTCAGGTTCCTTTTTGGTAATCTCTGAATGATCTACCAATATTTTATCGCGCTGTCCTGCTGTAACCGGTTTGTACTTTTTTAAGCCCATTTTTTCAAATTAAATGTTGCTGAAAAAATCTATTTTTTCTCCTTCTGCTACGGTAATGTATGCTTTTTTATAGGTATTAGTTCTCCCTTCTACAAAACCTCTTTTTGTATATCGGGTTTTTCTCTTTCCTCCTATGATGGTAGTATTTACAGAAGTAACATTTACTCCATACAAATCCTTAATGGCTTGTTTTATTTGTATTTTATTCGCTTTTTTGTGAACTATAAATCCGTAGGTGTTTAATTTTTCACCCAGGCGGGTATGTTTTTCTGTTACCAGAGGTTTTATTATTATTTCCATGACTAAAAATTTTAATTGTTACTTTGTAAACCGTTAAGTGAATCTTTAGTAAACACTATAACATCGGCATTGAGAATTTCGTATGTGTTTAATTCTGAACGTGTTATAACTTTACTATCGGGTAAATTTCGGGACGACAAATATACATTTTTATTTGGTTCGTTTACAACGAGTAACATTTTTTTATCACTTAGTTGAAGTTTTTCCTTCATGGATACAAATTGTTTCGTTTTGGGAGATTCGAAGGAAAAATCTTCAATAACAAGGATACTATTATCCTTCGCTTTGTATGTTAATGCCGACTTTCGGGCTAATTCTTTTACTTTTTTGTTTATCTTAAAATCATAATCTCTTGGTCTTGGACCGAATACACGACCTCCTCCTATGAATACGGGCGATTTAATATCACCGGCTCTAGCTCCACCTGTTCCTTTTTGACGTTTTATTTTGCGGGTACTATAAGAAACTTCGGAACGTTCTTTTGCCTTGTGTGTTCCTTGACGTTGATTGGCCAGATAATGCTTTACATCGAGGTAGATGGCATGGTCATTGGGATTTATCCCAAATATTTCCTCATTTAGCTTAACAGTTGTTCCTGTTTTTTGGCCTTCTATGTTTAATACTTCGAGTTCCATTTTCTTATTTTATTTCAATTTTCCATGCAGAAAACTTTCTACATATCTGTTATTTTTCAATTTTCAGGTATGAACCAACAGCACCCGGTACAGCTCCTTTGAGAAAAATAAGATTGTTTTCGGGAACTATTTTTACAACAACTAAGTTTTCTACGGTTACTTTTCGGTTACCGGTATGACCGGCCATACGTTTTCCTTTCCAAACTCTTGAAGGAAAAGATGAAGCACCCATTGAACCAGGAGCACGTAAACGATTGTGTTGACCGTGTGTTTGACTTCCTACACCAGCAAATCCGTGACGTTTTACTACCCCTTGAAAACCTTTACCTTTTGATGTTCCACGAACTTCAACAAAATCGTTGATATTAAAAACCTTATCTACTGTCAATACTTCTCCTAAATTTAGCTGACCAAAATCTTTGAACTCAGCCAGTTTTCTTTTGGGTGCAGTATTGGCTTTTTTGAAATGGCCTAATAAAGGCTTGGATGTGTTTTTTTCTTTTTTATCATCAAAACCAAGCTGAACAGCTTCATATCCATCCTTCTCTATGGTCTTTATTTGCGTAACAACGCAAGGACCAGCCTGTACTATGGTTACAGGTATATATTTTCCATTATCCATAAACAGGGATGTCATCCCTATTTTTTTTCCAATTAAACCTGGCATCGTTATGAATTTTATTTTGTTACACTTTAATTTCTACTTCAACACCACTGGGTAATTCGAGTTTCATAAGTGCATCTACCGTTTTGGGTGTAGAACTATAAATATCAATGAGTCGTTTGTATGAGTTGAGTTCAAATTGTTCGCGCGATTTTTTATTAACAAAAGGCGAACGTAATACAGTAAAAATACGTTTATGAGTTGGCAGTGGTATTGGACCACTTACAACTGCTCCAGTAGCCTTCACAGTTTTTACAATCTTATCGGCCGATTTATCGACCAGGTTATGATCATACGATTTCAGCTTGATTCTAATTTTCTGGCTCATGGTATGGTGCAATTTTTTTAATTTACAGCTGCTTTTCCTTTTATTTTTTCAAGGATTTCTTTTTCAATAGCAGGAGGTACCTGCTGATAATGTGAGAATTCCATACTACTGGTTGCTCGTCCTGATGTTAGAGTACGCAATACCGTAACATATCCAAACTGTTCTGCTAAGGGTACTTTAGCTTTTATTACTCGACCACCTGCTTTCATCTCCATTCCCTCAACGTTTCCTCTACGTTTATTGAGATCGCCAATAACATCGCCCATGTATTCTTCGGGCGTAACCACTTCGAGTTTCATGATAGGTTCGAGAAGTACAGGTTTGGCTTTTGCACAGGCTTCCTTGAAGGCATTTTTAGCACATATTTCAAAGGAAAGTGAATCGGAATCGACCGGGTGGTAAGAACCATCTAAAAGGGTAACTTTTAGACTATCCATACTATACCCTGCAAGTACTCCATTTGCCATGGCTTCTTTAAAACCTTTCTCCACAGCAGGTATGTATTCTTTTGGTACGTTACCTCCTTTAACTTCATTAATAAATTGTAAGCCTGTTACTCCAGGATCGGCGGGTTCAACTCTTACCACAATGTCAGCATATTTACCTCTACCACCGGTTTGCTTTTTGAAAACTTCACGGTGTTCTACAGAGGTTGTAATGGCTTCTTTATATGCTACCTGTGGGGCACCTTGGTTACATTCTACTTTAAATTCTCTTCTTAGACGATCGACTATAATTTCTAAGTGAAGTTCGCCCATTCCACTAATGATGGTTTGTCCTGAATCTTCATCAATTTTAACACGGAAAGTTGGGTCTTCTTCAGCTAATTTTGATAGAGCCATTCCCAGTTTATCAACATCTGCCTGTGTTTTGGGTTCTACCGCTACCCCAATCACAGGTTCGGGGAAGGTCATTGATTCAAGTACGATAGGATATTTCTCATCGCATAGGGTATCCCCTGTACGAATATCTTTAAATCCTACGGCTGCGCATATATCTCCCGCTTCAATTATATCTTTAGGATTTTGCTTGTTGGCATGCATCTGGAAAAGACGGGCAATACGCTCTTTCTTTCCTGTACGGGTGTTGAGCACATAAGAACCTGATGTGATGGTACCTGCATATACACGCATGTATACTAACCTTCCTATATAAGGATCGGTCATAATTTTGAATGCAAGTGCTGTAAGAGGTTCTTTTTCGTCGGGTTTTCTAGTAATCACCTCATTCGTCTCGGGATTTACGCCTTCAATATCGGGCAAATCGAGAGGACTTGGCAAATAAGCAGCAACAGCATCGAGAAGTTGTTGTACTCCTTTATTCTTAAAAGATGCTCCACACAACATAGGAGTAATTTTCATCTCTATGGTTGCCTTGCGAGCAGCTTCTTTGAGCTCTTCAACGGTTAACGAATTTTTATCCTCAAAGAATTTTTCAAGCAGACGATCATCAAGTTCGCATATAGCCTCTAAAAGTTCGTCTCTATATTGATTGGCTGTTTCTTTTAAATCGTCAGGAACCTCTACTATATTGAATTTTTCCCCCTTGGGGTCGGAAGGATCGTAAATGTGTGCCTTATTTTCAAAAAGATCGACTACCCCAATAAATTTTTCTTCTGCTCCAATAGGGATTTGAAAAGGTACTGCTTTAGCTCCTAATCTATCTTTTACCTGTTGTACTACTTCAAAAAAGTCGGCACCCGTACGGTCCATTTTATTTACGAAACCTATACGGGGTACATTATATTTATTAGCCTGACGCCATACGGTTTCTGACTGAGGCTCTACCCCACCCACTGCACAAAACAGTGCTACAGCTCCATCAAGTACACGTAGCGAACGCTCTACTTCAACAGTGAAATCGACGTGACCCGGAGTGTCTATAATATTAATTTTATATTCCTGATTGTTGTACTTCCAGTAACAAGTGGTAGCAGCAGAAGTAATGGTTATACCACGTTCTTGCTCTTGCACCATCCAGTCCATGGTGGCAGCACCATCATGTACTTCTCCAATTTTATAGTTAACACCCGTATAATAGAGTACACGCTCGGTAGTGGTTGTTTTACCGGCGTCGATATGTGCCATTATACCAATGTTTCTTGTAAAACGTAAATCTCTTCCCATTTTACTTTTCCTTCCTAAACTTAACTATACAAACACTATTCAACTACACTATAATTTTAAAATCTAAAGAATGCAAAAGCTTTGTTGGCTTCAGCCATCTTATGCATATCTTCTTTTTTCTTAAATGCACCCCCTTCTTCATTATAGGCTGCCATTATTTCTGAGGCCAATTTTTCTGCCATCGATTTCCCTGAACGTTTCCGTGCAAAAAGTATCATATGTTTTATGGCAAGTGATACTTTTCGATCGGGACGTACTTCTTGTGGTACCTGAAATGTTGCTCCACCAATACGACGACTCTTTACCTCTACCTGTGGGGTAATATTATCCAGTGCTTTTTTCCAAATATCTAATGCCGATTTATCCGCATCTTTATTTTTTTCAGCAATAATATTTATTGCTTCATAAAATATCTTGTATGCTATCCCCTTTTTTCCTTTTCTCATCAAATTGTTTACAAAGCGCGTAACCAATACATCATTGTATTTAGGATCGGGAAGCAATATGCGTTTTTTAGGTTTTGATTTTCTCATTTTTACCCTTTATTAAAATCTTAACCAATCTTTAATTTATTTTTTCTTTGTAGTAGTGGCTTGAGCTGCACCAGCTTTAGGTCGTTTTGCGCCATAAAGTGAACGACCTTTCTTTCGACCTTCAACACCAGCTGTATCAAGTGTACCACGTATTAAATGATAACGTACTCCTGGCAAATCTTTTACACGACCTCCCCTAACCAGTACGATTGAGTGTTCCTGAAGATTATGTCCTTCGCCCGGAATATAAGCTGTAACTTCAATTCCATTAGTAAGTCGAACTCGCGCAACTTTACGCATTGCTGAGTTCGGTTTTTTAGGTGTCGTGGTATATACACGTGTACATACCCCTCTTCGTTGAGGACAACCTGTTAAGGCTGGTGCCTTACTCTTTGATTCTAATTTTGCTCTTCCTTTACGAACCAACTGTTGTATTGTAGGCATACAATAAGTTTTATATTTTTTTGTTAATATTCCAAAATGGGTTGCAAAGGTAGATTTTTTTTTTAAATATCAA
>FWPV01002495.1_pt1 | contig 24371 bp, 19 predicted proteins | sample 2228371 | NCBI WGS metagenome assembly FWPV01 (sample SAMEA103939776, study PRJEB20133) | metagenome | reverse complement strand
CATCATTTTGCTTCGATTGCCGGAGCCGGACCAATTGTGGGACCGGTGATAGCAGCAGGATTTGGTTGGGTTCCGGTTTATCTTTGGGTATTGTTCGGTGCTGTTTTTATTGGTGGTGTTCATGATTTTTCTTCAATCATTGCTTCAGTCAGGCATCAGAGTAAATCAATAGGTTTTATAATTCAAACATATATTGGTGATAGTGGGAAAAAACTTTTTCTTCTTTTTTCCTGGGCAACATTAATACTTGTAATCGCAGTATTCACAATAATAGTTGCTGATACATTTACTCACATTCCGAGTTCTGCTACCTCCTCTGTTCTTTTTATTTTACTTGCGATTGTTTTTGGATTGTCAATTTATAAATTCAAAGTTCCGCTACTTACTGGAACTATTGCAGGGATTATTCTGCTGGCTTTATGTATAGTTGCTGGAAACTACTTCCCTATCGAACTTGAAACTCTTTGGTGGCAGTTAATACTATTTGTTTACATTTTCGCCGCTTCTGTAACTCCTGTCTGGATTTTACTCCAACCACGGGATTATCTTAATTCATTTTTTCTATACGCACTAATGCTTGGAGGGTTGATTGGTGTTTTCTTTGCAGCGCCATCCATAAATATTCCTGCATTCAATAGTTTTTCACTTGATAAAGTTGGCTATTTATTTCCTGCTTTGTTTGTAACAGTTGCCTGCGGTGCGATAAGTGGTTTTCATTCTTTGGTTGGGAGTGGTACAACTGCAAAACAACTTGATAAAGAAACCGATTCACGAATCGTTGGCTATGGCGGAATGTTAATCGAAGGTTTGTTGGCAGTGCTTTCACTTACAGCAGTCGCCTCAATGGTTAACAAAGAGTTTATTGATATACTTGTAAATAAAGGTCCTGTTCCTGCGTTTTCACTTGGTGTTGCAAGATTTCTGAATGCGATTCCTTTCCTTAATATCTCTGTTGAATCCGGACAAAGTTTTGCAGCTCTGGCAGTTTCTGCTTTTGCTCTCACTTCGCTTGATACTGCAACACGATTAGCAAGATTTATGTTTCAGGAATTTTTCGAGATTAAAGAACAACCAGATAAAACTTCTATAATTCAAAACAGGTTTGTTGCCACTGGAATTACTGTTGCAGTTGGTGCTGCTCTTACTTTCAGCGGACAAACAATGTCAATCTGGCCTGTATTCGGAAGTGCTAATCAATTGCTTGCAGCACTTGCATTATTAGCTTTAACTGCCTGGATTTCCTATTTGCGAAAAGGAATTTTATTTGTACTGATTCCAATGATATTTATGTTCGCTGTTACTCTTACTTCGCTTGGTATGTTGGTTATTACTAATTATAATTCTACTAATTATACTTTGTCCGTTATTTCTTTATTGTTGTTTTTATTGGCTGTATCACTTGGTTTCAAAACTTATAATGTTTTGGTAAACGGAAAGCAAAAAACCGGAGAAATTATCTGAAGAACTTAATTGTCTTTTTTATTTCATTAGCTTTTTTATACCTATTATCTGAAAATAATTCGGAGAAAAAATGCGCGAAAAAGTTTTATCTATCTGGCCGGAAATAAACTGGATAAAAGATTCATCATTAAGAGAAAAAGTTCTCGATTGCTGGGTTTATGCAATTGAAAATTCTGTTCTTACACCCGAAGATCTTGAGGTAATACCGTTCTCACTTCTTATTAAAGATTGTAAAATATCATTTATGAATCATAAACGGACTGCTGTTCAGCTTTCCGTAGATATTGCAAAAAGAATGAAAGAAAATTTTGGTGATGAAATTCAGATTGATATGGATATCCTGATTGCAGGTGCAATACTGATAGATGTAGGTAAATTGATTGAATACGATAAAGTTAACGGACAACTTACAACAAGTAAAGCAGGAAAGTTGCTTCGTCATCCGTTTAGTGGCGTTGCAATTGCTGACAGATTTGGTTTACCACCTGAAGTTCAGCATATAATTGCATATCATGCGAAAGAAGGAGATTTGGCAAAAAGAAGTGTAGAAGCCATCATAGTTCATCATGCAGATTTTGTTTCTTTCGATCCGTTTAAGGCTTAATTTAATTGTTGAATTGTTTAACGGTTAAATTGTTAATTAGATGGAGAAAATATGAATAACAAAAAGTTTTTGAAGTTAAATGACTTAGAAGCATATCGAATAGCATTCAAATTAAGCAATCAGGTATGGGAAATAATTTTGAAGTGGGATAATTTTGCAAAGGATACGGTTGGTAAACAATTCGTTAGAGCTGTTGATTCTATTTCAGCTAATATAGCAGAAGGTTTTGGAAGATATAATAAAAAGCATAAAATAAAATTTTTCAGATATAGTGTTGGCTCATTATATGAATCACTTGACTGGAATGAAAAATCTCACATCAGAAAACTTTTAAGTGAAGATGAATATTCTCATATCTTTTCTGAGCTAATAAAACTACCAAAAGCTATCAATAGTTTAATCCTTTACACAAATAAAAAATTAAAAATTTAATCAACAAACAATTTAACAATGCATATGTCTCAGACTTTAATAGAAAAAATAGCTCAAAAATTTGCTGTGGGTTTAGATCATAATCACGAAGTTCATTCGGGTGATTATCTTTCAATTAAACCTGCTTATGTAATGACGCACGATAATACAGGTGCTGTCATTCCCAAGTTTAAATCAATCGGTGCAACGAAACTCGCAAATCCAAGGCAGGTTGTAATAACACTTGATCATAATGTTCAGGACAAAAGTGAAAAGAATCTGGAGAAGTATAAAAAGATTGAAGAGTTTGCTAAATCAATGGGAGCTGACTTCTACCCTGCTGGCAGAGGAATCGGTCATCAGATTATGTGTGAAGAAGGATATGCCTGGCCATTAACAATGGCAGTTGCATCTGATTCGCACTCGAATATGTATGGAGGACTCGGCTGTCTCGGAACTCCGATTGTTCGCACAGATGCTGCAGCTATCTGGGCAACAGGAAGAACCTGGTGGCAGGTTCCCCCAATCGCCAAAGTTGTGTTGACAGGAAAACTAAGAAAAGGTGTTACCGGTAAAGATTTGATCATTGCACTTTGCGGATATTTTAATCACGACGAAGTATTAAATCACGCTATAGAGTTTGTTGGTGATGGTGTAAAAAGTTTAACAATAGATGAAAGACTTGCCATTGCGAACATGACAACCGAATGGGGTGCGTTAGCTGGTGTATTTCCTGTTGATGAAATTACATTAAAATGGCTGCGAAGCCGTGCAGACTACATTGCTAATCGTGGACTTGAAGGCGTTGCTTCTGATATTGATGGGAATGGAACTCATCCAAGGATGAATCATAAAAGAATTGATGAACTTGAAAAAAATATTCTTACTGCAGATGAAGATGCTTTCTATTCTAAAGAATTAAGCATTGACCTTTCAACTATCGAACCTTATGTATCCGGACCAAACACTGTTAAAACTTTTACACCTGTGTCAGAATTGAAACAGAAGGATGTAAAGATTAATAAAGCATATCTCGTCTCTTGTGTTAACAGCAGACTTGATGATATAAAAGAAGCAGCAGAAATTGTAAGAGGGAAAAAAGTAGCAGAAGGAGTAAAATTCTACATCGCTGCTGCATCAAGTGAAGTTCAGAAAGAAGCAGAGAAACTTGGTTATTGGCAGTCATTACTCGAGGCAGGCGCTATTCCTCTTCCTCCCGGTTGTGGTCCCTGCATCGGATTAGGAACCGGCTTACTTGAAGATGGTGAAGTAGGAATTTCAGCAACTAACAGAAACTTCAAAGGCAGAATGGGTTCACCGAATGCTTTTGCTTATCTGGCTTCTCCTGCTGTTGTTGCTTCTTCTGCAATTGCCGGAAAGATTTTTTATGATTGGAGTAATGGTGATACTAAAATATCCGGAAGTATTAAAATCAATTCTAAAACTTCTGAAAAGAAATCATCAGTAAAAATTATTGAAGGATTTAAACCTGTTATCGAAGGCGAAATAATTTTCTGTCACCAGGATAATCTGAACACAGATGGAATTTATCCCGGTAAATACACTTACAACGATGATATGACTCCACAACAACAAGCAGAAGTTGTGATGGAAAACTATGATCCTGAATTTGTTAAGATTGCAAAGAAAGGTGATATTCTTGTCGGTGGTTTTAATTTCGGAACTGGTTCTTCACGCGAACAAGCAGCTACTGCACTGAAGTATAAAGGAATTCAGTTAGTAATTGCTGGTTCATTTAATGAAACTTATAAACGAAATGCCCTCAACAATGGATTTTTACTGATTGAATGTCCTGATTTAGTCAATGAATTTAAGTTAAAGTTCGGAACAGAAAAATTAACCGTTAAGACAGGAATTAAAGCAACCATTGATTTTCAGAATTCTATAATAAAAGTTGAAGGCAAAACATATGCAATCGACCCCGTTGGTGAAGCCGCACAGGAACTTATAGTAACAGGTGGCCTTGAGGAATGGGTTAAGAAAAATCTTTAGGATAACAACACATTGATAAATCTGACCTACCTCGATAAAGAAATATATTTCAGGACAGATTAGATCAATTTTATCAGTATTATTAGTGTGACAAAATAATGTAACATTTCAACAATTAAACAATCGAGCAATTAAATATGAACAAATCAATTTCAAGAACAATTTCCGAATTCGCAGTTAAACTGTAATCCAAAGACTTGCTAAAAGAAGTAAACCTAAACGATTAGAAAAAGTCATTATGGCTTCAAGATCATTAATTCCGACAGAAAGTTTAATAAGTAAAATTCTTTTTATCAGAAATCAAAAAGTGATACTTGACAGGGATCTTGCTGTTTTATATTGAGTCGAGACACGTGCATTAAAACAAGCAGTTAAAAGAAATATTAAACGATTTCCAAAAGATTTTATGTTTACTCTTTCAAAGAAAGAGATCGAAAAAATGGTATCACAAAATGTGATACCATCGAAAAGCTTTTTGGGAGGAGCAAATCCGATGGCATTCACAGAACAAGGGTTAGCAATGCTTTCTTCTGTTCTAAAAAGTGAAAGAGCAATTGAAGTTAATATTCTAATAATGAGAGCGTTTGTAAAATTACGGGAACTGATTTCTACCCATAAGAAAGTTGCAGAAAAACTTCTGGAATTGGAAAAGAAACTTAAAGATCATGATCAACAAATTTTTCAGATAATTCAGGTAATAAATCAATTAATTTCTCAACCAAATCCTCCAAAAAGGAAAATTGGATTTACTATTGATTAACTTTTAATTGAATAAAAAATTACAAATAAAACAAACTAACGGTAAAAAATTATGAACAAATCAATCTCAAGAACAATTTCCGAATTCGCGGTTAATCTGCAGTACAAAGACTTACCCGCTGAAGTCATCTACGAAGTAAAGCGATATCTTTACGATTCAATCGGTTGTGCATTTGGTGCTTACACTACAAAGGATGTAAGAATTATCCGAAATATCTACAGAGATATGGGCGGAACAGAAGAAGCAACTGTTTTTGTATTTGGTGAAAAAATCCCGGCTGTTAATGCAACGCTCGTCAATTCTCTGATGATACGTGCTCTTGACTTCAATGATATTTACTGGAAAGAAGACCCATCCCATCCATCAGACATAATTCCTGCTGCACTTGCAACTGCCGAAATGGTTGGTGCATCTATGGAAGATGTAATTACGGCAATTGTTCTCGCTTACGAATTTGAGCAACGGCTATGCGAATTTGCTGTTCCTGGAATTCGTGAAAGAAAATGGCATCACGCTACTCTTACTCAGTTTGTTTCTCCGATTGTTGCGGGGAAAATATTAGGATTGACTGTTGATCAAATGGTAAATGCAATCGGAATCAGCGGAAGCCATAATCATACAATCGGATGTCCGACTGCAGGTAAACTTACAATGATGAAAAACACTGTTGATCCAATGGCTGTTCAATCGGGAGTATTTGCTGCGCTGATGGCACAAAGAGGTTACACGGGAACTGAAGCTGTGTTTGAAGGTAAAGAAGGTTTCATGGATTGTTTCTTCGGCTGGGATGTTAAAGAACAAAAAGTAAAACCAGTTCAGATGCAGGGACGTGAAGCTCTTGGTGAATGGAAATGGGATATTGATAAACTTATTGGCGGACTTGGTAATTCATACAAAATTCTTGAGTGCAGTATGAAAGCATTTCCCACTGAAGCATTAACTCACACTCATATTAGTGCTACTTTAAAGGTTGTCACAAAACATAATATCACTTATGATCAGATTGAATCAGTTACAATTACAACTATTGCAAGAGCTTGTGATATTCTTTTTGATCCTCATAAATATCGTCCTGAATCGAGAGAAACTGCAGATCACTCACTTCCCTACTGCATTGCAGCAGCTTTGGTTGATCATAAAATAACCACTCAATCTTTCTCTGAGGAAAAATTGAAAGATCCAAGGATCTGGGAAGTTATTGATAAAATTCATGGTGAAGCATCCGAAGAGTTTGAAAAGATGTTCCCTGCAAAACAACCAAGTAAAGTTGTTATCAGAACAAAAGACGGAAGAGAATTTTCTGAATATCTTGAATATCCTAAAGGAGACCCTCGCGAACCAATGACAATGGAAGATCTTGATAATAAGTTTGAAGGATTGACGGAAAAACTACTCGTTGCCGGAAGAAGAAAAGAAATTAAAGATGCAATCTTCAATGCAGAACTTATGACTGCCAGAGAGTTTATGAAGAAAATGATTCTTTAATAAAGTCATTTATAGTCAATAAGTCATTCTTTGTCATTTATTGTAATTTTATCGGAGGTTGAAATGAAACTCGAGGAATTGCAGGTTTATAAATTATCAATGGAAATCGCAGAAAAGAGTTGGAATATAGTTATCGAATGGGATTATTTTGTAAAAGATGTAGTTGGCAAACAATTAGTCAGAGCTATAGATTCCGTTGCGGCAAATTTAAGCGAAGGATTTGGAAGATATTTTTATAAAGAGAATAAACAGTTCTGTTACTATTCCAGAGGCTCGCTATTTGAAACAAAAACCTGGATTAGAAAGGCAAATAACAGAAAACTAATTGATGATAAAACCTATTTAGAAATACTGACCGAATTGGAAAAAATCGGTGTAAAATTGAATAACTACATAAAAACTATTGGTAAAACTCCAAACAATGAATGATTACAAATGACGCATTACTTATTACAAAAATGACTATCAATGACGCGGAGCTAATGCCAACAAATGACTATAATTTTATGATTACTAATGACTCTAAATGACTGATTAATAAAAAATAAATTTTATTTAAAATTCTGATAATGAATATGAAAACTACTATTACAAAATCCTCTGCAGGCAAAAAAGGCGATAATATTCGCTCCGACTGTTACTTCGAAATTCAATTAAAAGATTCAGGTGGAATTAAATTGGATTTGAAAAGCAAAGTAGAAGTAATGTATGGCGATTCCATAAGGAATTTAATTCTGGAAATGTGCAACTTCTTCGGATTAAAAAATGCCCGAATACTTTGCGAAGATTATGGTGCTTTACCGTTTGTAATTGCCGCACGATTCGAATCGGCTGTCAGAAGATTATTTCCGCAAACAAGAAAAGAATATCTTCTGCCATTCATGAAACAAAATCAATACAGTACCACAAAAGACCGGCCGAGAAGAACAAGATTATATCTGCCGGGAAATGAACCTAAATTTTTCATCAATGCTGGTTTGCACTCACCCGATGGGATTATTCTTGATCTTGAAGATTCAGTTGCACCAGCTGAAAAAGATGCAGCTCAGTTACTTGTCCGTAATGCACTTCGTTCTGTTGATTTTTATGATGCCGAAAGAATGGTTCGCATCAATCAACTACCAAAAGGTCTGGATGACTTAAAGTTTATCGTACCTCACAATGTTCATGTTATTCTGATTCCAAAATGTGAATCTGCTGAACAGGTAAAAGCTGTTGAGAAGGAAGTTGAAAAAATTAAAAAGCAGAACAACATAAAACCTGAAATTTATTTTATGCCGATTATTGAAAGTGCTCTCGGCGTAATAAAGGCTTATGAAATTGCATCCGCATCAAGGTTAAATTGTGCACTGGCAATAGGACTTGAAGATTATACAGCAGATATAGGAACTCAAAGAACCAACGAAGGTCGTGAAAGTATTTTTGCAAGACAGATGTTAGTTAATGCCGCTCGTGCTGCCGGAATTCAACCAATAGATACTGTATTCTCTGATGTTTCGGATATGGAAGGACTTCGTCAGAGTGTAATTGAAGCAAAATCTCTCGGCTTTGAAGGAAAAGGTTGTATTCATCCAAGACAGATTCCTGTTGTTCACGAGGCATTTGCACCAACTGCTGAAGAAATTGAAAAAGCTAAAAAGATTGTTATAGCATTTGAAGAAGCTGAAAAGAAAGGCCTTGGCGTTGTTGCACTCGGAAGTAAAATGATTGATCCACCTGTAGTTAAACGGGCACTGAAAACAATTGAATTAGCAATCCTTAATAATCTATTAAATAAAAACTGGAGAAAGGAAGTTGTTAGTTGATTCTCATTTGGTCATTTATTTTATTCATATCTGAAAGCAATGATTATGAATTACACAATAATAAATTACTTCTCTAAGTATTCAACAGAATGATCAAATTCTGAAATTAAATATTTTCAAAAACAAAAGTATAATTATGAAATTAGTAAAAAACGCAGCAGGAAGACTAGTCCCAACTGAAATAAACGGACAAGAACAAATTCCATTTAAGGGAGTGAACAAACACAAACCAACAGGTTCTAAGGCAAAACCACCAATTCGTAGTTGTGTAGACTATCCCTGGGATGGAAATAAACTTGTTAAAGATTTAAAGACTGCCTTAAAAAAATCAGGCATCAGAGACGGAATGACAATCTCAACTCATCACCATTTTCGGAATGGTGATTCTGTAACAAATATGTTATTTGATATCATCCACGAAATGGGAATAAAAAATATCCGTTGGTTTCCTTCTGCTTCATTCCCTGTTCATCAGCATTTAATAAAATATCTTGAGGATGGAACGATTCATCACATTGAAGGAAGCATGAATGGACCATTGGGTAAATTTACTTCCGAAGGAAAGATGAAAGGAGTAGGAGTTCTTCGTTCACACGGCGGCAGATATCAGGCAGTTCAGGATGGAGAGGTGCACATTGATATTGCTATAATTGCCGCACCAACCGCAGACTCATTCGGAAATGCAACAGGAGATCGCGGACCTGCTGCCTGCGGTCCTCTTGGATTTGCTCTTGTTGATTCTGAATATGCGGATAAAGTAATTGTTGTAACTGATAACCTTGTTCCTTTCCCCTGCTATCCGTGGATGATACAAGGAAACAATGTTGATTATGTTGTTAAGATTGATTCCATCGGCGATCCATCTAAAATAGTTTCAGGCACAACTGAAATTACAAAATCTCCTGACCGACTTCTGATTGCTGAGTATATTGCTCGGTTTCTTGATGAAGCCGGAATAATGAAAGACGGATTTTCATTTCAGGCAGGAGCAGGCGGAACTTCACTCGCATTTATTCCTTTTCTTAAAGAAAGAATGAAAGCAAAAAATGTGAAAGCAAGATTTGTTCGTGGGGGAAGTACAAAATATCTTGTCGAGTTGTTAAACGAAGGTTTCACTGATTATATTCTCGATGGACAAACATTCGATTTAGAGGGCGTAAGAAGTATGAGAGAAAATCCGAGCCATATTAACACTTCGCCTTTTACAAGTTACAACTTTCATGGAAAAGGAAACTTTGCTTCAATAGTTGATGCGGCTATTCTTGGTGCTACCGAAGTTGATATTAATTTTAATGCAAATGTTGTTACACATTCAGACGGATATTTGCTTCACGGAATTGGCGGTTGGCAGAATTGCCTTTATTCAAAATGTACAATACTTGCTATTCCATCGTTCAGAGATCGTATACCTGTAATAGTTGATGAAGTAACAACTCTTTGCGGTCCTGGTGAACTTATAGATGTAATCGTAACCGAAAGAGGAATTGCAATCAATCCTAAAAGAAAAGATTTATTAACAGCAATTAAAAATTCTTCTCTTCCTATACGCGATATCAAAGATATTAAGAAAGAAATTGACTCCATTTGCGGAGGTAAACCTGCAAAACCAAAACTAAACAAAGACAAAGTTGTTGCAATTGTCAAATGGGTTGATGGAACTGTGCTTGATTCAGTATTTCAGGTGAAGAATTAAGTGTATAAAGATAAAAACGAAATGATAATGTACAGAAAGATGGGGCAGAATTGGTGATAGAAGCAGAGTAATGGTTAAAATAAAAACGGGTTCAGGATGAATATAGGAATCGCATTTGGTTCAGGTGGTGCTCGGGGTATAGCTCATATTTCTATGGTTGAAACTCTGGAAGAACTTGGATTAAAAGCATCAGTTGTTTCCGGCTCAAGTATCGGAGCAATTGCTGCGGCTTTCTACGCAAGTGGTTTCGACTCAAAAACTATGAGGGAAATTGTTGATGAATTAGTTCATCCAAAATCTGACAGTATATTCGATTTCGTGCTTCGGTCTGATGTAATAAAATTACTCACAATGTTTGATCCGCAATTTATTAAATCCGGTCTGATAAAGGGCGAAAAATTTCAGAAATTCCTTTCAGATCGAATTCCTGCTAAAACATTTAATGAGTTAAAGATTCCCTGTTATATTACTGCTACTGATTTCTGGTGCAAAAAAGAAATTGTATTCAATAAGGGTAATCTGATTACAGCAATCAAAGCAAGTTATTCAATTCCAGGACTGTTTACCCCTGTTGAATATAATGGAAAAATTTTAATCGATGGTGGTGCAGTAAATCCTTTGCCGTATGATCTGATAAAAGAGAAGTGCGATTTGACTATTGCTATTGATGTTACTGCTTCCAATAAATCTGATAATTCAGAATTACCCGCAACACTTGATTCTGTTTTTAGTACTTTTCAGATAATGCAGATATCAATCATCAGAGAAAAATTAAAACACATTAAACCTGATATTTATATAAAACCGGAAATCAAAGAGATAAGACTCTTCGATTTTGCTAAGATTGATTTAATTTTTTCTCAGGCAGAAAAATTTAAAGATATCCTGAAGAAAGAACTGGAAATCTATCTTAATAAAAAATAATTTATAATTTGTCCGGATTGTTCACAAAAAGCTTTCCCTGAATTTATTTTTGATAGATAATCTTCCCATCAAATACTGTCATCAATACTTCAACATCTTTAATCCTAACCGGCTCGATAGAAAGTATATCTTCACTAAGAACTATTAAATCAGCAAGTTTGCCAACTTCAATAGTTCCCTTGATATTTTCTTCAAAAGCTGCGTATGCTGAATTAATAGTGTAACATTTAATTGCCTCCTCAATTGAAATTTTTTGCTCAGGAATCCATCCATCCGGATTTTTATCATCCAAAGTTCTTCTGGTAACAGCAGCATATAAGCCGAGCATAGGATTTAATGGTGCTACATACCAATCTGTTCCAAAGCATAGTTTCACACCCGAATCAAGAAATGATTTAAATGGATAAGTGTATTTGATTCTTTCAGGTCCAATTCTTTTTTCAGCCCAAACTCCATCATCAATACAATGATAAGGTTGAACAGAAGCTATTACTCCAAGCTCTGCAAATCTTGGTATGTCTTCAAACCTTACATGTTGTGCATGCTCAATTCTGAATCTTCTATCCCATTCAGGATTTTGTTTAATAATTTTTTCAAAAAGATCAAGCATATAAGAATTAGCTCTGTCACCAATTGCGTGAACAGATAATTGTAAACCGTTCTTATCGGCGTCAAGACACCATTTTTCCATGCTTCCATCTGTAATGATATCCATTGGTAATCCGAAAGTAGTTGTGTCCTGATTATATTTTTCAAAAAACCATGCTGTGCTTGAGCCAAGCGAACCATCGGCAAATGCCTTTAGTGAACCCATTTTTATATACTCATCACCATAACCTGCTCTTATATTTCTCTCAACTAAGGATTTATACTCACTGATGGGCATTCGGGTATAGATTCTGCATGTTAACTTTCCTTCATTCTTTGCTTTATTGAAAGCATCAATAGCTGCATTATAGCTTATATCGTGAACACTCGTAATTCCTAACTTCCTTGCTTCATCAAGTGCTGCAAGCAGTGCTTCGTAATTTTCTTCTTCGGTTGGTTCCGGAATTATCCGATAAATTAAATTCATCGCATTGTCTTTCAGTACTCCGGTTGGTTCACCAGTTAAAGGATCTTTTACGATTAAACCACCTTCGGGGCTTTCTGTCTCTTTTGTGATTCCCGCCATTTTTAATGCTAATGAATTTGCAACACCCATATGTCCGTCGAGTCTTTCAACAAACACTGGTTGTTCAGAAACAGCTTCATCAACCATTGTTTTTGTTGGAAGATCTTTAACTTCCCAGTTTTCGTGATTCCAATAACCACCGGTAATCCATTTACCCGGATGTGCTTTAGCATAGTTCCTCAGAAGGTCTTTAAATTCACTGGTTGAATTTGCCGGGCGCAAGTCAATTCCAAGAAGATAAAATCCGCCACTCAGGAAATGAACATGATTATCAATAAAACCGGGCAACATTAATTTACCTTTTAGATCTATTACTTCTGTTTCTGAATCAATAACTTTTTCAACATCTTTTGTTGAGCCAACAAAAGTGATCTTATTGTTCTGAACAACAACCGCTTCGGCTAAAGGTTGCTTTTCATTAACAGTATAAATTTTTCCATTAATATATGCTTTTTTCATATTCTGAGCCTGAATAACTAATGATAAAAGGATGATTAGAAAAAATACCATCAATCTCATTTATACCTCTCAAATTTTTACCGAAAAATAATAAAGATTTGTTTGAATTAGATAATTTTATTTAAAAAATGAAATCCCATAGTATATTTTAATTTTATTTGCGTATCTTTGATTAGAGAATTGAGTAATTTTACTTTTCCGAAAAACAACTCGGCATAGAACATTTGACGATGTTCTGATTAAAAGCAAAATTTCCAGCCAGAAACACTTTTAGTATTCTTGCCTACTTTATTCTTATCATAATAAGCATAGTTTGAGTTGAACTTATAATTAAGTCGGAAAGATTCAGACTAATAACTATAAAATTTAAAGATTAAGAAAGAGAAAATGAAAACTTTTGAAGAGCTCGGGTTAGAGCAAAGAATTATCGCCGCAGTAAAAGAACTTGGGTTTGAACATCCAATGTCAGTTCAGGAAAAAGTAATTCCTGTTCTTCTAGAAAATAATGAATCCGATGTGCTTGCATTGGCACAAACCGGAACCGGTAAAACTGCAGCTTACGGATTACCAATTATTCAATCCATCAATACAAAGAAACTACAAACTCAGTTTTTGATATTATCACCCACAAGAGAACTCTGTCTTCAAATTGCTGATGATTTGTCTGATTTTGCCAAATATAAAAATGAAATTAAAATAGCAGCGGTCTTTGGTGGTTCAAGTATTGAAAGACAGATTCAGCATGTTAAAAGTGGTGCTCATATCATTTCTGCTACTCCGGGAAGACTGCTTGATCTGATCAGGAGAAATGTTGTTAACCTTTCTAAAGTAAAAACTGTTATTCTTGATGAAGCAGACGAAATGTTGAATATGGGTTTCAGGGAAGACCTTGAAGAAATCTTAAAATTCACATCCTCTGATAAAAATACATTGCTGTTTTCTGCAACAATGTCCACAGAAATAAGAGCAATTGCTGATAATTTTATGTTCGAACCAATTGAAATAACAATAGGTAAAAAAAATGAAGGAGCCGAGAATATAAAACATTTATGTTTTACTGTACACGCAAAGGACCGCTACCTCACACTTAAAAGAATTGTGGATTATTTCCCTGAAATTTATGGAATCATATTCTGCAGAACTAAACGCGAGACTCAGGAGGTTGCTGATTTGTTAGTAAAAGATGGTTATAATGCTGAATCTCTTCACGGTGATCTTTCGCAAGCCCAGAGAGAAATGGTTATGGGTAAGTTCAGGCAAAAAAGTATTCAGCTACTTGTTGCCACTGATGTTGCTGCCAGAGGACTTGATGTTAATAATCTTACACATGTTATTAATTATAACCTGCCTGATGAGCTTGAAATTTATACTCACCGAAGCGGAAGAACCGGCAGAGCTGGAAAAACAGGAACTTCAGTTGTAATTACTAACCTTAAAGAAAAATCAAAGTTAAGAGAGATCGAGAGAAAGCTAAACAAAAAATTTGAGCACCATAAAGTACCAACAGGAAATGAAATCTGTGCAAAGCAACTTTTTTACCTGGTTGATAAGGTTGAAAAAGTTGAGGTCGATGATTCGAAAATCAAATCGTTCCTACCTGTAATAATGAAAAAACTTGAATGGCTCGATCGCGAAGAGTTGATTAAAAAATTTATTTCCGTGGAATTCAACAGTTTTCTGAGTTATTACAGTAACCTGAAAGATGTCGAAACACCTGTTGAATCAATTAAATATAAAAGTGATAATTTTTCAAACTAAGATTTTAAAAGATTTTTCATTAATCTTGGTCAACTTGATGAATTAAAACCTAAAGCTCTGATTGAAATGATAAATAACTTTACAGGAACTAATAATATTGAGTTCGGAGAATTTGAAATATTAAAGACATTTTCATTTTTTGAAGCTGATGCAAATTATACTGATAAAATTTTATTTGCATTCAAGAATAAATATTTAGGTAAGAGAAAAATATCAGTAGAAGTTTCTGAAGGAAGGAACAGAAAACCTAAAAAGACAACATCAGGAAGCAAGAATAGAAAATCAGGTAATGAATTTTACCGTAAGAAAAAACAAAAAAGTTTTATTATTTAATTATTCAATCAAATAAGGTTGTCTCAAAATTCAATCGTCATTTATTCAATGAAATAGAGACAACCTTTTTAGTATATGAAAAGAATCACTTCATCAGAATAATTTTTCTGACCTGACTGTAATTACCAATCACTAATTTCAAAAAATATACACCGCTACTCATTGAGGAATTTGCAAAGTAATTAACCGAATAAAATCCTGATTCATAAAATCCATCAATTATAGTCTCAACTTCATTACCGTTTATATCATAGAGTTTTAATATTGTTTTTCCTGGAATTGCTGATTTCCAACTAATCTTAGTTGAAGGATTGAAAGGATTAGGGTAATTCTGATAAAGCTCAAAAGAATTTGCGGTAATATCATTATGCTCAACTGATATTGGCGAATCATAAACAACAATGCTGAACTTTCTGCCAAAGTTCCATTGATCGGCATCTGTCGGAATTCCATCACCATTTACACTGTTTGCCACGGAATAAATTGTATCAACAGTTACTGAGTCCGGGGCTTCATAAACAAAAGTCCAGAAAATTGTATCGCCACTGAAACTTAACGGTTGAGTGTGCGTTAATTGAGTGTCCCCCTGAACATATTCTACTCTTTTAGTCAATGAATCAACCGGAAATAGTTTTCCCAAAAGTGAGGCAATATTTAAACCACCCTTAACAGCAGGTCCTCCGGAGAGAAATAATCTGTATTGAGCAGAACCTCCGACAACTAAGGAATCGGGTCCTTCAATCCAGACAAAGACTGAATCGGTCTTTTCAAAATTGTGGCAGATACAACCTAACGCACCATCTTTCTCAGTCATTCCAACCATTCCATCGGGATAATGTACTTCTAATGCAAGAGCAATGAAAGAAATAAAAATCATAGATAAAATTACTGATACCTTCATTTATCTGTCCATTATTTAATTAGCGAAAGTTTTTTTGAGGCAATATTTACTCCTGCCTGCAATTTATAAATATAAACACCACTCGAAAGATTTAATTCAGCGCCATCAAACCGAATATTGTAAACACCCGCTTCCTTATTTCCATCCAGTAGAGTTACGATTTCATTTCCAAGCAAATCGTATACTTTCAAAACAACCTTTTCAGTATTTGGTAATGAGAATGAAATTGTTGTGGACGGGTTAAACGGATTGGGAAAATTCTGTTCGAGAGAAAAATAATGAACAATTAAATTTTCAATAGTTACTTCAATTGTATTAGTCAATGTTTCCGTACCATCAAAGTCAACCTGCTTTAATCTGAAATAATGAATGCCCGCATTAAGATTTTCGACTTTGTAATTATAATTATGCTTTTCTGTGGTAGTACCAAAGCCTGGAACGAAGGCAATCTTCTCATAGTTTTCGTTATCGGTACTGTGAAGAACTTCGAAACCGGAATTATTCAGCTCAGTAGCTGTTTGCCATTCCAATAAAACATCATTTTCAGTTGCATAAGCATTGAAACTTTCAAGTTCAACCGGGATGAAAAATGGTGAATTCAATTTATAAAAGCCATTGCTCTGTGCAGCATAAACTGACATCGAATCTGTAATGAAAACCTGATAATGAGAACCTGAAATTGGAATCTGAATCCAGGTCAGACCACCGTTCTTTGTTCGCCAGGTTGAACCACAGGAATAACATCCGGCATAAACTTCATTCCCATCAAAAGGATTTGTGTGAACACCCCACATATTAATTCCACTAAAAGTTGGCAGAGCCACCCAGCTTTGTCCATAATCAGTTGACTTAAGAAAACCACCACCACCGCCCCACTTTGTTGCCCAAGCAACTCCAGGATTAGTAAAATCAACAGCAACAGTTGGAATCTCTCCACTTGTGCTGAAGACCTGAGTCCAGTTGAGTCCATAGTTTGTACTTCTGAAAATTCCGGTACCATTATCGCCGATCAGAATAATATTGGTATCAGGAAAAACTTCAATATCACAGGGAGCATTCAAGGGTCCGAAATTGTTTGCAATGGTTGTCCATGTACTTCCAAAATCAGTTGAAATTTTAAAATTGGTTCCAATCATTGTGAAAAGAGTATCCGGGTGAGAAGGGTCCTGGGTAATTGGAATTCCGAAGTATGACATCTGCCCTTCGTCATTAGTCAAAATCCAGGTTTGACCATAATCAGTTGTTTTGTAAATCTTATCATTTTGACTTGATTCAACTGCAACAACCATAGTGCCCGGAGAGTCATCTTTAAGAGTTATTGATTTTACAGATGAAGCTCCCGGTATAGTTGTGCCCATTTGAGTAAATGTTTCTCCACGGTCAGTGCTGCGGAAGACTCTGTTTTGACTTCCGTAATAAACATTATATGGATTATTTTTTTCTACATCAATTGGTCCGCCTAAACTGCTGCCAGATTGTTTAAGTTGCCATTGATATGACTGGGAAAAAATAGTAGAACCCAAAATCCCCAAAAAAATTACAGCAAAAGAAATGCTTTTCATTATTGCGCCCTCTTACAAAAAGTTAGTGATAAAATTATGCGGATTAGTGCAGTCAAATTAAAAAATTATTTTATAAATCAAAAAAATTCTGCTTAATATGAATTAAAATTATGTTAAGTACTTTACATTTGTATTGCTCATTAAAAAAATTCTGAAATTCCAAGGGAACAATTATGCAACTTGATGTACTCGTTTTCTCAGCTCACCCGGATGACGCAGAACTTTCGATGGGTGGAACTATTGGAATGCTTTCTAATAAAAATTTTAAGGTTGGATTGATTGATTTAACTAAAGGTGAACTTGGAACAAGGGGAACTGCAGAAACCAGACAAAGAGAAGCTTTCAATGCTGCACTGGTTTTGAAAGTTGCTTTAAGAGAAAATTTAGAATTAACTGATGGTAATATTCAGATTAACAAGGAAAATATTCAAAAAGTTGTTATGATAATCAGGAAGTATCAGCCTAAATTGGTTTTTGCTCCCTACAAAAATGACCGACATCCTGACCACATGGATTCAAGTAATCTGATTAAGCGTGCTTTCTTTTATTCCGGTTTGGCTAAAATCAAAACCTTTGATAAAGAAGTTCCTCAGAAACATTACAGACCCCAGAAGTTGTTTTACTATATGCAGACCTACACTTTTGAACCATCATTCATAATAGATATTTCAGATACTTTTGATATTAAAATGAAAGCAATTGAGTGTTATGAAACCCAATTTCACAATCCCAAAAGCACTGAACCTGAAACTTTTATAAGCCGTCCGGAATTTATTAATTACATTCGCTCAAGAGCTGAATTTTATGGATTCCAGATTGGTAAAAAGTATGGCGAACCTTTTTATTGTGAAGAGAAAATTGAGCTTGATCTTTCGAGTTTTTTCCATAAAGACTGAAAGTGAATTAATTTCTATAAAATTATTAAATCAGCGACTTTTGAAAAACTGAAAAATGTCATTTTGAAAACCCGAAACGATTTGGAAATATTGTTGTTATTAATTGCTTCCCCGCGCGCGCGAAATGACGAATGTTGTTATTCAGAAATCTCAAATCAAATAGTATTTTTATCATAAAAATAGATTGGAAAATAAAAATATTGGAGACTTAGTTATGCAACTAAAAGACAAAATCCTGATTGAACTTCAACAACTTGGATTAAAAAATATCCGTGAGGTTTTTTATAACTATGTAACGCCTGCTTTATATGAACAGGTAATACGAAGAAGAGAAGGATTGCTGGCACACTTGGGACCTCTTGTTGTAAGAACCGGCTATCACACAGGAAGAAGTCCGAATGATAAATTTATCGTAAAAGAATCGAGCAGTGATAACAATGTCTGGTGGGGAAAAGTCAATAAGTCAATGGCTGAAGAATGCTTCGAAAGATTATTTCTTAAAATGAAAGCTTACATTCAGGGAAAAGATCTTTATGTTGAAGATTGCTATGTAAGTGCAGATCCAAAGTATCGTGTTGGTGTTAGGGTCATTACTGAAAATGCCTGGCATGCTTTGTTTGCCCGAAATATGTTTCGTCGTTATAAAGACGAGGAAGAATTAGCCGGACATAAAACCGATTTTACAATTCTTCATATGCCGAATTTTCATGCTGAAAAAGATGTTGATTGCACTAACTCGGAAGTTTTTATTGTTATTCACTTTGGTAAAAAATTAATTCTTATTGGCGGAACAAGCTATGCCGGTGAAATAAAGAAATCAATTTTTACGATTATGAATTATCTGATGCCACTGCAGAATGTAATGTCAATGCATTGTTCGGCAAATGTTGGTAAAGATGGTGATGTTGCACTATTCTTCGGTCTAAGCGGAACCGGTAAAACTACTTTATCTGCAGATCCAAACAGAAAATTAATTGGCGATGATGAACATGGCTGGAGCGACGAAGGTGTATTCAATTATGAAGGTGGATGTTATGCAAAAGTAATCAGACTTTCACCTGAAGCTGAACCGGATATATACGAATGCACAAGAAAGTTTGGAACTATATTAGAAAATGTTCAAATCAATGCACACACAAGAAGAGTTGACTTAGATGATGATACATTTACTGAAAATACCAGAGCTGCTTATCCAATTACTCATCTTCACAATATTGTTGAAGATGGAATGGGTGGACATCCTAAAAATATAATTATGCTTACTGCTGATGCTTATGGTATTTTACCTCCGATTGCAAAACTCTCAACTGAACAGGCAATGTATCATTTTATTTCCGGTTACACGGCTAAAGTTGCAGGCACTGAGAAAGGAGTAACCGAACCGAAAGCAACATTTTCAACCTGCTTTGGTGCTCCATTTATGGTTCATCATCCAAGTGTTTATGCTAAATTACTCGGTGATAAAATTAAAAAGCATAAAGTTAATTGCTGGCTTGTTAATACCGGCTGGACCGGAGGACCATACGGTGTTGGAAGCAGAATGAAGATACAGTACACAAGAGCAATGTTAACCGCTGCACTTGAAGGTAAACTAAATAATGTTGAATATGAAAAAGAACCATTCTTTAATTTGTTGATTCCTAAGGAATGTCCGAATGTACCAGCAGAAGTTCTGAATCCAAGAAATACCTGGTCAGATAAAAATGCATATGATGAAAGTGCAAAGAGACTTGCAAATATGTTCATCGAAAACTTCAAAGAATTTGCTGAAGGAACTGATGAAGAAATCAGAAATGCAGGACCGAATAAGTTTTAAGTAGTTAATTACAGCATCGGTTCAATTTTTCTATTGCTTATTATTAAAAACCACAGATTGCACAGATTAACACAAAAAATCTGTGAACAATCTGTGTTATCTGTGGTGAGCTATCCTTCACAGGCAAATCGGTTCGCAGTAAGCAAGCCACTGCTGGCGGAACTGACCAATGACCATTGACCAATGACTAACGACAGTTATCAGTCTTCAGTCCACAGTCTGTAAAACCAGTAGGCAATACGCCGCTGGCGGAACAGTAGGCAGTAAGCAAACCGTTTCAGTCGGCAGTCCTCAGTCCACAGTCTCAATCACCCAATCCGAATACTGAATGTACAATTTACAATTAACCAATAACTATTAACAACCTACCCCAATGACTAATGACAAATGACCAATGACTAATGACTATTGACTAATGACTGATTGCTAAACTCTTTCCTGATTTTCACCAACTATTATTATATTCACATTAAAAGTGTTTCAAAAATTTTAATCATATAATTCTTCATCAAAAATTTCGGAGGCAAATAATGGCTGATAAAAAACTTTCCGGCGAAGTTTACTATCCACCAAAAGAAATAACTGATTATGCTCATGCCAAATGCGAAAGCTTGTATGATTTCGCTTCTAAGGACCCATTAGGATTTTGGGAAAGTGAAGCAAAAAATCTTTACTGGCATAAACAATGGGATAAAGTTCTTGATGATTCTAACAGACCTTTCTTTAAATGGTTCGTTGGAGCGGAAACAAATATTGCTTATAACTGCCTGGATGTTCACACTAAAACTGCCAGAAGAAATAAACTTGCATTGATTTGGGAAGGTGAAAACGGAGAGTTCAGATCATTTTCATATTTTGCCTTGCATAGGGAAACCTGCCGTTTTGCAAATGTTCTGAAAAGTCTTGGCGTCAAAAAAGGCGACAGAGTTACATTGTATATGGGAAGAATACCTGAATTGATGATTGGTATGCTTGCCTGTGCAAGAATCGGTGCAATTCATTCAGTAGTTTATGGGGGATTTTCTGTCGAAGCATTGCACGAAAGACTTGAAGATAGTCAGTCAAAAGTTTTAATTGTTGCAGACGGAGCATATCAACGAGGCAAAATAGTTGAGTTGAAAAAAATTGCTGACGAAGCATTACAAAGAGCAGCAACTGTTGAAAGTGTTTTAGTGGTTAAAAGAACAGGTCACCAAATTAATATGGAAGCTGGCAGAGATATGTGGTATCACGAACTGATGAATTTACCAATTGCAAACAGCAACGATTGCCTTGAAGTTGTTGATGCTGAACATCCACTCTTTTTACTTTATACCTCAGGAACAACCGGAAAACCGAAAGCAATCCTTCATACTCACGGCGGTTATATGGTTGGAACATATACAACGCTTAAGTATGTATTTGATATTCACGAAGAAGACAGATATTGGTGTGCTGCCGATCCGGGATGGATTACAGGTCACAGTTACATTGTTTACGGTCCTCTTCTTAATGGTGCCACATCATTTATGTATGAAGGAGCACCAAATTATCCATATCCGCATCGCTGGTGGCAGATGATTGAGAAGTATGGAATAAATATCCTTTACACAGCACCAACAGCAATAAGAGGATTGATGAGATTTGGTGATGCCTGGCCCAACAGATATAATCTTTCTTCATTACGATTACTCGGAAGCGTAGGTGAACCAATTAATCCTGAAGCCTGGAGATGGTATTATAAAGTTATTGGTAAAGAAAGATGTCCGATTATGGATACCTGGTGGCAGACTGAAACCGGAATGTTTATGATTACTCCGATGCCCTGCACACCATTAAAACCTGGCTCTGGTACAAAACCATTCCCGGGAATAGTTGCTGATGTTGTTGATGAAAACGGAAATCCGGTTAAACCAAATGAGGAAGGTTATCTTGTAATAAAAACCCCCTGGCCTGCTATGCTCAGAACAATATGGAATGATCCTGACAGATATGTTAACCAATACTGGAGCAAATATCCCGGAATGTATATGACTGGTGACTCTGCAAGAAAAGATGAAGATGGATATTTCTGGATAATTGGAAGAGTGGATGATGTCATTAAAGTTTCCGGTTACAGATTGGGAACAGCTGAAATTGAAAGCGCTTTGGTAAGTCATCCTGCTGTAGCTGAAGCTGCTGCAATTGGATTACCTCACGAAGTGAAAGGTAATGCAATTTATTGCTATGTCTTATTAAAATCCGGCTATGAAAAATCTGATAAACTTGTTGAAGAATTACGGCAGCATGTGGCTCACGAAGTTGGGCCAATTGCAAGACCTGAACATGTAGAGATTGTTGATTCATTACCTAAAACCAGAAGTGGCAAAATTATGCGGAGAGTATTAAAAGCCCGAGCTCTTGGTATTGATCCCGGTAATCTGAGTACATTGGAAGAATAAATTATTTTAGAATGCAGAGACTTGTAAAAACAGGTCTCTGCATTTTAGTTCAGTTACTGCTTTCTGAACACTACTCCTATCCATTCATCCATTTGCAGAAAATCAATAACAATTAATCTGAACTGAGAATATGTATCTTTTATGATCTGATAATCACCATCAAGCAGTCCGGACAGAATTAAAGTTCCGTTTTCAGCTAACTTATAAACTATGTCTGATGACAGCTCTGATAAAACATTTCTCTGAATGTTTGCAACAATCAACTGAAAATCTTTCTCAGGTACATCTTTTAATTCGCACAATCGCACCTCAATTATGTTTTCAACAGAATTGAGTTTAACATTTTCCGTTCCGTTTAGTAATGACCATTCGTCTATATCAATTGCAATAACTTTCGATACACCGAGTTTTGCAGCAACAATACTAAGAATTCCCGTTCCTGAACCAAGATCCAGAACCTTGATACCGGGCTGAATATATTTTTCCAATAAATTAATACAAATTTTCGTCGTCGGATGATCGCCCGTTCCGAAGGACATTTTAGGATCAAGTGTTATAACCAATTCATTTTCCTTCGGTTCGTATTGTCTGAAAGTTGGTTTAATTACAATCCTATCAGTTATGTGGATCACTTCCCTGCTCTTTTCCCATTCCTCGTTCCAGTTCTTCTCAACAATAACATTTTCCTGAACTGCAAATTCTCTAATCAGACTATTCATTCTCAGTTTTTGCAGAACATCTTCTATTTTCCTTTGATTCAGGTTACTATCAGAAGTAAATACTTTAATACAATTTACTTCCTCAGATATTCCATCAATGTTTAGCTCCCATAAAACAGATGAGATGATTTCCGAATTAAGTGGATCAGCAGTGATTAAAAATTCTTTATAGATTTTTGTCATATTTATATTTTGATTGATTGATATTACTCAGCTAATATTTCACAAATTTTATCCTGAAAATCTCTCGCTCTTTTCGAAGAACCGGTAAAGTTCTGCATCAAAATTGAAAATGCTAACAAGTTATTTTTTTTATCAGTAACATAACCTGAGAGACAGCTTACACCAGTCAGAGTTCCTGTTTTCGCATGAACATTGTTAAAAGCATTACCTGATTTCATCCTGTTTTCCAGAGTTCCATCAATTCCGGCAACAGGCAATGAATTGTATAACTCATTGAATTCAAAGGAATAATTATCATAAATAAACTTTAATAACATAACAAGCAGTTCTGCGCTGACAACATTGTAGTGTGATACGCCTGAACCATCTACCAAACGATAGTTAACTGAGTTCAATCCTATTGAATCAATCATCATATTAATCAGCTTCAATCCGTTTTCCGCAGATGCAGGCCTTCCATAGAATTTTTCTGATAAAGCATAAAGTGTCATTTCGGCACTAAGATTATCGCTATTTTTATTAAGGTCGCTTATCACTTCGGAGAATTTTCTTTTAACGGAGGTCAGTAGTTTACAATTCTGATTTACATAACTGAATCCGATTTTACCACCCACAGAAATTTTATTAGAATCAAGAATTTCTCTGAAAACTGAAAGGAAGTATTCTTCCGGTTTAATAATGTTTACTTTAATTGAATCAGCAAATTTTGATTTTCCTCTGATAATAATTTTATTGGTGTTGTTCAGCCATTCGCGGCTTACAGAAAAAACTGTATCAGACGGATTAATTACCAAATCAACAAAAGAAGTTTTTGGTAAAAGTTGAGTACTATTTTCAGAGGTAATTATAGTAATACAGTTATTATTAAGATTCAGAGCGCTTAATCGTGGTGCATCAGGCGAAGGATCATCATCCCACATCCAGCCATTTCCCCAAAAAAGAGAATCCTTGAAAGAGCGATCACCATAAATATTTCCGGAAATGTGTTTAATAT
>FWPV01005787.1_pt1 | contig 24376 bp, 16 predicted proteins | sample 2228371 | NCBI WGS metagenome assembly FWPV01 (sample SAMEA103939776, study PRJEB20133) | metagenome | reverse complement strand
CAGGAAGCAATTGTTCTTCAAGCGTCACTGGCACCATAATGGTTTGCTTATAATTGTAATTTTTGAATCGCGCCATTTTACTTCCTTAATTTGTTCATTGGCAATTGTCGGAATAAAATAGCATTTTTAAGCGACTTTTTCAACAGTTTCTCTGCGGTGAAAAAATACCAAAACGCCAAAGGCGTGAAATGATTATAGCAAAAGAAAAAAATAGATGTTCAACCCGGAACAGGTGACATGATATAATTTCGGAGCGCTAAATTTGCCATTAGTCGCCTCGGCGCCGCTTTTTTTCCCACCACAGAGGCCGCAGAGAGCACAGAGCATTCACCAAGGCGAAAGAAAAAAAACAGAGCTTCCTCATCCCAGCGGACGTCGTCAGGGACGACTCCTTGCCAATTATTGATACTTTTTTCAATCTCGTTCCCACGGTCTCCGTGGGAACGCAAACCCGCCGCTCTGCGGTGAAAAAATACCAAAACGCCAAAGGCATGAAATGATTATAGCAAAAGAAAAAAAATAAATGTTCAACCCGGAACGGGTGACATGATAAAATTTTGGAGCGCAAAATTTGCCATTAGTCGCCTCGGCGCCGCTTTTTTTCCGCCACAGAGAGTAAAGCACCAAGCAAGGTGACGTAGGTAATCTCATCACATTACCTATACAAAGCAAATAATTTTTTTCAAGTGCTCTGCCTCGGCGGCGCTTTCCCAAAGATGTCTCGTCGCTGGCGCTCCTCGACATGACATAACCTTTACATGCCCCACCCCCTTCGTCCCCCCTGACAATCCCCATAATCAATAAATATTCATCTCGATAAACTCCCCCCTCTTGTTGCGATTTTTTCCCTTGACAAATTCGATGATTACATTTAAAATAAAATTATAATCTATTTTGTATTTATCGACTGGACAGTTGAAATATCTGCATGGAAAGTTCTCTTCTTGCCATCTTAATACCAAAATGATCATCAAGTAACCAAGCGAACATCTTGTAAACGCCCGAGTTACCATTTGCTTATCATAAACCGATGACATAGGCATATGAAACATATTCTGCTGCAAATGCTCTCGTGGGCAATTATCTCGCTCGCGGCCGCGCAGACGGTCGTCATCAACGAAATCGCCTGGATGGGCACGCAGGCCAATTATAACGATGAATGGATAGAATTGTACAATCTCACCGGCGACAGCATCGATCTCACGAACTGGAAGTTGCGCGCCATCGATGGCACGCCGCAAATCGTCCTTCAAGGCCGTATCCTTCCTCACGGCTATTTTGTCCTCGAGAGAAGCGACGATCAGACGATTTCCGATTATCCCGCTGATCAGATCTATACCGGTACTTTGGGCAACGACGGCGAACACCTGATCTTGGAAGATCCCTTTGGTTCGGTTATGGACCAGGTGAATTGCTCTTCAGGTTGGTTTGCCGGCCAGAATAGTCCTGTTAAATTTTCCATGGAGAAAAAACATCCTTGGGCGCCAAGTTCTTCCGCATCGAGTTGGGGGGACAACAATGGCATTATCAAAAATGGCTTGGATGCCAAAGGTCAGCCGATCAATGGCACGCCGGGCGCGCGGAATAGCATATATGTTTCGACGGATGTGCCCCGAGGTAATGTTTACACGTTGGAAACCTATAGCCTGAGCAGTTTCCCCAATCCTTTTTATGAGAATACCATCATCCGTGTTGAAGGGGATGGTGAACCGTGGGAATCGATGCAACTTTTTATTTATGATCTTTTAGGAAGAAAAATCACCACCCTTCGACCTCATTCCACTACTTTGGTGAATCATTATGAATTTTGTTGGAATGGCTGCGATCAAACTTGTCTGCCAGTTCCAGCCGGTGTTTACTTTGTCTATCTATCTTTGAATGGCAGGCAGTTGCCAGCGCATAGGTTGATAAAGATGAGAGCAAGATAGGATGAGTCGTTGGGTTTATTCCATGATGTGACTGTCTGTCGGCTTTTTTTCAGTCTCTGGATAGTGAGGACATAAAGGACAGAGTTCAGAGAACAGAGATCAGAGATCAAAGGTCAGGTAGCGCTGCTCTGCACATGGTCCTGGCAACGTGAGAAGACATCAAAATAAGTCCATGCTTTTTTTCGTTTACAAGCTCCAAGGATTGGAAAAGCAGGTAAAAAAAGTGTTGTTAGAGGAGTGAAAATTTGATTCTAACGGAAGCATCTGCCGCTTGTCGAGGCAAAGCTAAAGGCGAGCCGGCTTTACCCCGTGTTGGGCTGCATTACAATCTATGGAAGAACAATATGGACTATACTTGTAGATATGGGTTCTCCAAAAGCCAATAGTCCTATCAAACTATGGGTTATGGCCGTCCACTTTGCGGAACCCGTCCTATAGGCCACCCAGCCATAAGCCAACCCTAGAAAGAACGTGGAGATGAGAAACGGGAACACCCCGCCTTCGGCTGGAAATACCAGTTCCGACGAGAGATGTGAAATAGCAAAGCCGATAGCAGGATAAATGCATCCCAAGAGTACATTCTTCCCAAACGCCTTCACGTATACTCCACGCCACAGGATTTCTTCACTCGTTCCATTTATGATGGCGACGGGTGAAAACAACACAATGCAGATCGAGACTGTGGCAAGATTAGGAATGAAATACATCCAGATCGCACCAACGACAGTCAAGAACAACAAGCTGACAATTAGCCAGTTCTCTTTCTTGAACAAAGGGCGTCCTTCCGTAAGTACCCTACGAAACGCTGACTTGCCCCAGAAAACCAGAGGGACGCTCAAACACCAAACCCAATAGAAACCAAAGCCCAGAAGATAGCCTTTGTCGTTTCCGAGCCATTGAGCCGCTCTGACAAACACGAATGCTGTGCTTGCGGTCAACAATATTGGCAAAATGAGCAGGAAGTACTTTTTCTGAGAAGAAAGCTCCATATTCTACACCTTTACACTCATCCCCATTTAGCGCGTACTTTTTTGCCGCCCAACGATTGGTTTCAGCGGCAGCGGCGGGGCAAACAAGACTGGTTGGCCCGAAACCTACTTGGCTGGCTCGCAACGCGTAACTTCAGCGGCGAAGCTGCTATCTGTTGCAAACGATGTTGGGCGGCTCTTACGGGATAAGAATCATCTACTAAAGCGTCAATTTGGTGAGGATTTCAGCCCATCGAGAAAAAATCAGCATATGTCCTTCGCCTGAACAGAAAGTGGCCTGGCAGTTTGGAATCGTTCTTGCCAGATATTCTCCCATAGGCAATGGAACCATAACATCCTGGTCGCCTTGCCACAGATAAATTTTTGTTGAGATATTTGTCAAATCAAATCCCCAAGGATTTGCTAGAATCAATTGATCCCATGCTGGCCCCTGCCCTCCGTTTCGAAACGCTTCCGCAATATCGTCTGCGCCTATCTCTAGCGACGCCAACACCGTTTTGTCAACTTGCGGGAGAGACGAAATCATTCCTTGCAAGAATCTTTCTGCTCCGCCACTGATGAGCAGGTTGATGAAGACTCGGTGTGCAAACGGAAAACGTCTGGCTAAACTAAACATCATTCGATTGGACGACATCATCCCTTTGGTTGCGTCCGGCGCGTCCAGCGGAGCAAAACTGCTGACAAGCGCCGCAGCGGTAAGCCGCGACGGAATCTTGTAGGCGCAAGCCGCCACATAGGGACCACCGCCGGAATGCCCTGCGACTGCAAAGCGATTAATCTGGAGCGCGTCGGCAATTTCGGCGACATCGTCCGCCCAATCCACGAGTGTGCGCCGTGGTTTAAAATCAGACAACCCAAAACCTGGACGCTCGCATGTAATCAAACGAACTTGTAGAGAAGCCGTTTGGGAATGCAGTGAACGCAAGAACAAGCGCGAAGCTGGCCAGCCATGAAAGAAAAAAACAGGTTTGCCAGTCGGGTCACCGTATTCAGCATATCCAATATTTCGACCATCGCGTAAATGTATTTGAGAACCTGTTGCGCTTGAAAATGTATTCATTAGTCATGCTCCTGAATAGAATAGCCGCCCAGCTTGCGGCTGTGCGATTGCCGCGGAAAACTTTATGATTTTGTTATAATGAACAACTTCGTACAACTTGATACTGCCTAACATTTTAACCAGTACGAACAGAACCAGCGGGCATCTGCACCAGCCGATGGTTAGAGCTATCCTTCTACGGGCATCGTATTGCATCCTTTAGCAGCCGACAATGTTTTATTTGAATATAGCTTTTTATTGATTTATCGTCAAGTCCTTTTTATCATAACCGTCACACCTGAATCAAAAACACCGGTGATTTTGATCCTTTGCGCGTTTGCCAAAATTTTGTACAAAAGCCCTGGCAGGGTTATCGTCGTATCGGTTTTAGGTGCAGCCAAGTGCGGCCAACCCTGCCAGGGTTATATCTGCACAAAATGCAGTTCCTCCATACAAAAGCCCTGGCAGGGTTATAAAAATATTGCGTCACTGCGGATTGTGTAAAGCCTGGCCTGAGTTTGACAAAGGGAGGCGGTGTCGCGGCCGCCGACGGTAAGCAGAGTTGCAGAGGGTGAGCCGAGTTATCATTATGGCTATTTTGAACGATTCTGCATTTAAAGAGTCCTTCCCAAATTTCCGCGCAATTTGATCACGCTAATGTCGCCGATTTACATAATTTTTAGAAATTTTACTTGCTTTTTGTAGATTGATATGTTACTATCTTGGTAGATATAAAAGGATGAGGATGCCGGATCTGGCTTCACTCTGAAAAAAAATAAATATAAAAAATAGAGGTGCTTATGAAATCACTATTCAAATTCACTCTCATTGTTTACCTATTATTAATATCGTTCAATAATTTTGTTCTTTCACAGGAACAGGAAATAATTGTCACAAATCATTTTGGTGGAAGAATTAATCAAATAGCAAGTAGTGAACAAAATCTTTTTCTTTGTCAATCTAACGCTGTTAAAATTGCAACAGTTATAAACGAACAACCACAAATTTTAGCTTCTTCGGTTATTACTTTTAGTCCTTCGGTAATTTTTGCACTTGGAAACTTTGCTTTTGTTTCATATCAAAATAAAATAATGTCGATTGATTTTTCTGATATCAATAATGTTACTCAATCATCTATTGCTTCAATTGGAAATTCAACCTCTGATAACATAACAAGCATATTTGCAAACACGCAATACGTTTATACAACTCAATACAATAGCTCAAGCAAAACTGGTGTAATCAGCGTGCTTAATCGTAATAATTTTTCTGTTCTTGGAAGTTTTAGTATGGTATCAAAACATATTCAGGTAATTAATAACAAAGCATATGTAATTACGGGCGATGCCTCAATGGGTACGCAAACTCAAATGTTGCGCGTTTATGATGTTTCTAATCCAGCAAACATAACTGAACTTGGTTCAATTAGGTTAGATGGGTGCACAAAAGTTTTTGTATCAGGAAATTATGCTTATGTTGTTGGAACGGCAAGAAAAGGCATTACAATTGTTGATGTTACAAATCCCGTAAATATGACAATTCTTGCTAAAGATAAGGGATATAATTCCACACTTTCACAAATTGATGTAATTGGAAACTATGCTTATGTATCTGAGTTTGGAAAAAATTTTGTAATAATTGATGTTTCAGATAAATCAAATCCAACTGAATTATCCAAAGCTACTTTAAATGTCTTTTCAATTACTGCTCAGGCAATTTATGGAAGTGGTACTGCATTGCGAGCATTTGTTCTCCAAGGCGGAAGTTTGAATATTCTAAATATTTCTAATCCATCAAATATAGTCCTATACAATCCTTACGATTATACTTCACTTGTTACTTGTTCAGAAATTTATCAATCAAACATATTCATTGGAGATGGAAATAGTATCTGGAAAGCTCCGATAAATAACATTAATTCTGCAACTCGCTGGATAACAACTAATAATAAATATCTTCGTGCATCAAACAATATTCTTTATGTATTAAGTGATGAAACAACTGGCGGTAAACTAAAGTTGTATGATATAAACAATATTAATTCACCACAAGAAAAAGGAAATTACACATCATCAAGTAAAATACAAGCTTTTTCTTTGCTCGGTTTAAATAGTTATTTAATAATTGATAATACAAATAAACTTGAGGTTATAAACTGTTCTAATTCAAATTCACCCACTAAAAGAAGTGAATATAACTTAACTCAAAATGGAACTAATTTATTTATTCCCGATGGAAACGAAAATTATGTTTACTGCACTTATTATAATTCAACAAATTCAGAAAAAGGATTTGAAATAATTAATGCAAGCAATCCCGATGCACTTTCAAAAAATTCAAACACATCTGTTTATGGTATCCCATATTCTATATATGTTGATAAAAACACTCTTTACATTGGGGGCTATTCATCAAGCACAGAATGGTTTTTGCAAGCATTTGATATTTCAAACAAAACTAATCCACAGTTAATTGCACAAATCGTAGAATCTGGATCATCTAACGAAAACGTTTTGGATATTTACGCTAAAGATGATTTTGTACTTATTTCACTTAATCGAGCAGGATTAAGAACGTATCAATTAGACAGATCTTCTCAAACAATATTGAGTAAAACATCTATAAATCATTTAAGCCCTTCTTTCAAGAAGACCGGAGAAAATTCAATTGTTAATTATCCAAGAGATATAAAGACAAGTATTTCGGAAGATGATTTATGGGCATATATCTATGGTGATTACTGGTATCCAACACAAACCGCAAAATATGGTGCCAATGGATTATACACTGTAAAAATTCCAAAACCATTTGTTGCTTCCTCAGAAGTAAACTTAACAATGAATATTGAACCAGCTCTTGCAGCGGCAGATGGATGCATAGTATCGCCCGGTGTTGGTAATCATAAATATAAAATTAATACAGTAGTTGATTTAACAGCCACTCCGAATACTAATTTTGGTTGGTTTTTTATTAAGTGGACCGGAGATGCCTCGGGTACCAGCAAATCAATTTCTTTAACGATGGATAAAGATAAAATTGTTACAGCGAATTTTGCACAAGTTGTCTTAACAATTTCAGGTAAAAAGGGGAAAGAAGCGGTTTGCCCGGATACATTTGTTACCAAAAAAAATATTGAAATGCTTCCATTTAATTTAACAGCAAGTGAGGCAAGCGGTTGGTTAGTTACTGGCTTAAGATTAAAAAGTAGTGGAACAGGAGATGAAAGTAAGGATATTCAAAGTATTAAAGTATATCGTGGCAATTCTTTAATATCAACAGGAGAATTCGTTGAAGATAATGGAAGACCAACTTTAAGTATTAATCCAGCTATTGCAATAGGACCGGGTCAAACCGTAAGGTTGCGTGTTGAGTATGAATTTAAAACTTTGCCGGAAGATTATATTAATACAGATGTTAAAACATTCAAATTGGAAACCCAAACAGCAATTGCTACACCTGTGGATGTCTCTGAAGGGCAGATTATTGGTAAAGCCGAATGTGATTACTTGACTATTGCGAGGGTTTATAATTCCCAAAAAAAAGGTTTTGTAAAAATTCAGGAGGCAATCGATTCGCCTTCTACGATGAGGGGGGATACCTGCTTTGTGTGTGCGGGCGAATATCGTGAGCAACTTCTACTTTCGAAAAACATAAATCTGGTCAGCATCGAGGGTGCAGAGAAGACTTTCTTGAACGGGAAAGATGACTGGGTGCTTAGAGTAGATAGTGTATTTAATTGCGCTCTCAATGGCTTTACAATCGTGGGCAAATCATCATTGTTTGGCGGCGCGATTAACGTGAGCAATAGCACGTTCCAATTCGTAAACAATAGGACGTTGGTTGATAAGATACGGGTATTCCGAAATCACCGCTCGGACTTTTCAAACAATACATTCTACAATTTAGAAACTCTGACTTTTAAAGCGTCCACAAACGGGAAAATTATGAACAATCGAGCAATAGGAAGGGACACCAAGATCGAGTTAAGTGGTACAATGGACAGTGAGATTAGAACAAATTCCAATTTCAAAATCTCTATTCTCCCTGGGTCAGATGGATTTTACGTTAGACCATCTCTACATAATCTCGTGACCAATAATACGCTATCCGAAGTTTTCGTATATGGTTCGTCGTTTCAAAAAATAGTTAGCAACACAATTTCCGGTGCAATGAGAGGAATTACAATTGCCGGGAGTGCATCTTATCCAGCCATTGACAACGAAATTGTAGAAAATGAAATCTTTTCGTGTTCTGAACAAGGCATTCTGCTGGTGCACGCGGGAACTACGGAGATTTATGGTAACAAAATACATGATAATGAAGGTGATGGTGTCTGCATAGAGGAGGCCAGCTATGGGACAAGAGTACACAAGAACAACATCTACAACAATAGGGGAAATGGTATCTTGACGCATTCGGCCGCGTCTACTGACATCTATGACAACATTGTCAAGAATCATCAAGCGAGTGGGAAATGCGGCATTTGGATTGATTCCTCAGGCAAGAGCAGAGTCTGTTCAAACCGCATCTTGCGTAACTGCAAGGGCATTCGCGTTACCGATTCACCCTCAACGATTATCGGGCTCAACACTGTGAACGATGCGTTCTGTCTGTTCACGGGCATCCACCTCGATCACTCCAGCCCCGAGATTTTGGGCAACAGCATCATCAACAATGCCGGCAGCGGCGTTTTGGCGGAAAATGGCTCGCAGCCGGTCATCAGGTCGAACAACATCGTGGGCAATACTGAATTCGGCGTAAACAATGCCGACGCCTCGGTGAGTATCGACGCCCGCAACAACTGGTGGGGCGACGCTGCCGGACCCGGAACGGCCGGCATCAGCGGCAATGTGGACTTTGCCGGGTGGCGAACCGGGCCCGTATCCGTGGTAACCGACGCGGCTCTGGACACGCTGTTCGTGGCCAGAGGAGGCACAGATTCACTTCTGTGCTTCTTCCAGAACTGGGAGAAGCCGGATGATGTGTTGGATGTACAGATCCTTGCCGAGCATCCTGGCTGGGTCATTAGTCCGACCGGCTTTTCGGTGGCTTTGAAGGACAGCACGGGTGCCAGTGCGGCCGTGGTGTTCTCGGTACCGGCCGATGTGTCACCGGCATTGTGCAGCAAGGTGAGGGTGCGAGCGGCCTCGCAGAGCGATCCCACAGCGGTTGATGTGGATTCCTTTTATGTCTACCCGTACCGGCGTCAGGTGGTGGGGGTACAGGTTCTTCCTCCTGCGGCATTGCTGCGGGTAGGCACAGGTCGGCAGTTCACCGCCGTAGGCTACGATTCCCTTGGAGTGCTGATGGATATTGCGGTCCAATGGAGCGCCTCCGGCGGCGTCATCGATAGCACGGGCTTTTACACGGCCGGCGCCGACACCGGCTCTTTCCAGGTCACTGCCGAGGAGATAGGGACGCATCTCAGGGGCACGGCGGCCGTGAGGGTTTTGCCAGAGCTCGTACGTCTGCAGATTGTTCCCGACTCCGTCAGGCTTGAGCCGGGCCAGAGCTGCCAGTTTGTGGTACAGGGATTTGATTCGCTCGCCAGGGTGGTGAGCGTGTATCCGCAATGGAGTGCCACCGGCGGCACTATTGACCGCACAGGTCTGTACACCGCCGGCCCCGACACGGGCCTGTTCGAGGTTTTGGTGCAGGATTCCCTGTCGACCGTCACCGGCGTGGCCACGGTACGCATCGTCGCGGCAACCGTTGTTGAAAGAACTACTTCCCCTGCCTGGCCTGCCGAGTTCTCCTTGGCGCAGAACTACCCCAACCCCTTCAACCCGCAGACCAGCATCCGATACACCGTCAGAGAAGCGTGCCAGGTCCGGCTTGACGTCTATGATATTGAAGGTCGAATGGTGGCAACGCTGGTGAATGGTTGGCAGAATCCGGGTGTGTACAAAGTCCATTTTGATGCGGGACATCTGGCAAGCGGCATCTATTTCTATCGCATTCGGATGAAGGACTTCACTGCAGCGCGGAAGATGGTGTTGCTGCAATAGTATCATATGACTAGAGGATGCTCTAATGATAAGGTTTTATTAGGCATAGCAAGGAAAACAGAGGGTAAAAGCTTTTACCCCTCCATCTGTTTTCCTTGATCTGGCTATCCCTAGCAGGTTGCTCCTCAGCAGAGCCTGCTTCCGTTTGACCAGACGATATTAAATAACGATTAATTTTCATCATCTGCAATAGTTTTTTATCTGTAAGATGTTGTTGAACGGATCTAATTTTATCGTAACCGTTCGGCCAAGTACACTCTGCCAGCAAGGAACTGGGGTGGCTTAGTTTTAGGATTGGGTCTTCCAGTTCCGCGGCAGTAGATCAACTAATTTATGGAAGGGATAGTCCAGGATATTCTGGAAGACATATTCTAGGTAAGCAGTAGGATTGACATCATGGTATTTGGCTGTAGCCACTATCGAATAAATCAACGCCGCGTTTTTAGCGGCCTCATGCGAGCCGGCGAAAAGATAGTTTTTACGGCCCAGGGCAATAGGACGGATAGCATTTTCAATCAGGTTGTTGTCGATCTCGAAACGACCGTCCGTGATATAACGCTCCAGACGCGGCCACATGCCTACGGTATAGTTGATGGCTTTGCCGATCAGAGAAGCGGGCAACACTTTGGCACCGTTCTGACAGAGCCATCCTTTAATCTCAGCCAGGATGGGAACTGATTTCTCCTGACGTAGTTGATGACGGTCAGCGTAAGAAAATCCGGCCTCACAGGCCTGCCGCTCATTAGATAGAGTTTCTGGATAGCCGTCAGCATCCAGGCCGCGTGCTGGTTGTTCTGAGCCAGGGCTTTTTCAAAATAGCGCCGGACATGGGCAAAACAACCCAGAAGTGTAATGCCGGCGCGGTGTTCGAATTGGTTATAGCCTTCATATCCGTCGGCTTGCAAGGCGCCAGAAAAGGTTTGCAACATCTCTGCCGGGCCATCCCGGCCGCGGGAGGGTTGATAGTCAAAAACAACCAGACCCTGTACCGGATCCAGCTAGGGCCACATGTATCCAGTGTGGCATTTACCCTTGACCGCTGGATCCTGCACCCGGATCGGCGTCTCATCAACCTGAAGATAGTCGCTATTCTGGATCATCTCGCGCATCAGCATACCCATGGGCGCTGCCAGCAGGCAGGCGCCTTTGAACCAGCCATCAATGGTTGAGGCAGGGATGTCAATTTGGCTATTACGTTTGAACTGCTGGCGCAAGCGGTAAAAGGGAATATGATCGACGTATTTGCTGACCAGCACATGAGCCAGAAGTGAAGCGCCCGCTTCGGATTTGGGCAGCGGCATAGCCGGCATCGGAGCAATGATCACACCCTCGCCATCTGGCCTAGCATATTTTGGACGGATCGTGCGGCGCACTTCAGCTTGGGTGCGGCGTATTCTAAGGTCTCAGTGACCTCCTCGCCGATGCATTTGCAGCCGCTCACATCCTCCTCAGGCTCGATGACCACATCGAGATGGGGCAAATGCGCAGGCAACGGATTGCGACCGTGCGGCATAACCTTGGCTTTTTCGCGTTTCCGGCGGATATAATTGATCGTCTCTGTTTTGCGGGTATGGCAAGGCAGCGCTTCAAGGCCGGGAATGACCATCTGCTCTGCATTTATAGGAACAAACCGTTCGCTTTTCCGGCCAAAGATCATGCGGCGTAGATCGGCATTTTCCTGCTTGAGCTTTTCAACAGTGAAAAGTAACTCTTCGTAGGTCGGCTGCGGCTGGACGGTTTTATCAATTTGTTCCATAGAGTCAATATAAGTATAATATAAATAATATACAAGGATTATCTGAAAAAACCGGAAAAAATCTATTTATCCTTTGGCAGCGGTTATTCCCTGGTATCTTAGACGGCGTTTGACCGACCGCAAGTCAATGCCTTCCAGGATGAGCATCCATTGCTCGTAGCTGAGAAAAAGGCCGTTGTCTTCTGCAGAATGCTGCGGCAGTTGAAAGGTGCCCTTTTCCAAACGCTTGTAGAAAAGCCAGAATCCACTGCGGTCCCAGACCAGACATTTCATGCGGTTGCGACGTTTGCTCAAAAATATATAAAGCGAACCATCCAGAGGATCCCGGCCCAGCACAGAGGTGACCAGACCGGAAAGTCCATCAAATGATTTGCGCATGTCAGCGGCTTCGGTATAAAGATAGATGCGGTATTGTCCGGCTAGGGGGATCATCGTCGGCGCCTTTCACATTCGATCAGCGATAAAAAAAACGCCGGACTGGGTGTTGTGCAAAAACGAACCACCACACCGCTGGACCAGATGATTTCGCAGGTAAAAGACTCACCGGAGCTGGTTGATGAATCCGGCACCCTCAGAGGTATAAATCTGCCGGCCGGCTTTTGCTTGACGACCTTTTGCTGCTCCTGGCGATACTTGGCAAGATAGTAGTAAAAAGTGGAAAGGGCGATTTGGCGGCACTCACAAAACTGGCGTTGACTGACGCCGGGTTCTCGCAGGTATGCTTCAATGATGGCCTACATTTCTTGCGTGCGTTCGGCCAGGTTTTTCGATTCTCTACTGTTCATTCCTGTCTCCTTTTTGTTTTGACAGGAATAATATAAACAATCCAGGCCAATTCAGGAATATGTACTTGGCCGAACGGTTACTTCTTTTATGCGATCAACCCTTACGGTTTCTCACTCACCCCACCTAAAAGAAACCCTATAGGAATTAACATCTAACATCCGATGACCACCATCTTGATATTGGTCATTTCTTCGATGGCAAATCGCACCCCTTCCCGGCCCAAGCCGCTCATCTTATTCCCTCCGTATGGCATATGGTCGAGGCGAAACGTCGGCACATCGTTGATGATCACCCCTCCCATATCCAGTCCGCGCACTGCAGCAAAGGCATGCTTCAAGTTCTGTGTAAAAATCCCCGCTTGTAGACCGTAGGGTGAGGATTCCACGTGAGCGATGGCGTCGTCGAAATCTGTGAAAGGCAGTATCGATACCACTGGAGCAAATATTTCCTCGCAAACCACCTTCATATTCGCCGCTACGTTCACCAGAACCGTTGGCATCAGCACAGAGCCTTGGCGCCTGCCACCGATCAGGCAGCGCGCACCCCTCGCAAGGGCTTCCTGTATCCAAGCCTCCGCGCGCATGGCTTCTCCCTCATCGATCATCGGGCCAACATCATTATCTCTTTCTATCGGATCACCCACCTTTAAGGCTTTGGTGGCTGCCACAAATTTATCTAAAAACGGTTGATACACTTTTTCGTGCACATAGATCCGCTGTACGGAAATGCATATCTGTCCCGAGTTGGCAAAACTGCCCATGACCGACCGCGCCACAGCGCGATCGAGATCTGCGTCTTTATCCACAACAACAGCAGAATTGTTGCCCAATTCCATCGTCACCTTTTTCAGGCCACAGATACTCATAATGCGCTTGCCGATCGTCGCACTTCCGGTAAAGCTAATTTTAGCCGGCCGAGGATCTGCCACCAACCATTCGCCAACGGTGCTGCCAGATCCAAAGAGGATGTTCATTGCCCCCGGCGGTAAGCCCGCCTCGATCATGATTTCTCCTAAGCGGACGGCAGTGAGAGGGGTGCTACTGGCGGGCTTGAGCACGATCGTGTTGCCGGCAGCGATGGCCGGAGCCACCTTGTGCGCCACTAAATTTAGTGGAAAGTTGAACGGCGAGATCGCCACAACCACACCCACGGGACAACGAAAATAAAACCCAAACTTATCCTCCCCTCCCTCGGCCGCATCCATGGGCACCGTCTCCCCGTGAATGCGCTTGGCCTCCTCAGCGGCAAAGCGAAAGGTCTGCACCCCACGGTGTACCTCGCCTAAAGCGTATTTCCACGACTTGCCAGCTTCTTGAGCGATGAGCGCCGCTATGTTCTCCTGATCGGCGGCCAATAATTCGCTGGTGCGTTGCAAAATCCTGCTCCGCTGATGCGCCGGCATTTGCCGCATCGTGGTACGAAACGCTGTCTCCGCTGCTTCGATGGCTTCATTTACCTGGGTTGGCGAGGCCGTTGCTACAGTGGCAATCACTCCACCGCTAAACTTGTTTTTCACCTCGATGATCCCATCGCCATCCACCCATTGGCCGTTGATTAACATCTTTTTATGCATAAAAGTTCCTCCCTCTCTATGATCCTCAGCGATTTTTATAGCTTGATTTATTATGATACTCAAAGATTATCTTAAAATCAAGTCTATTATCCTGTAAAAAACTACACCTATCATTTTAAAGAAAAAAATGTTTTGCTTTGCAAGATGAAATTATTATTTTTTTGAATGGATGACAATTTGGAGGAAGCATCATGGATCCACTTTTTCTCTCACGTTTGCAATTTGCCTTCACGGTTGGGTTTCACTATCTCTTTCCCCCCCTGAGCATCGGTTTGGGGTTGCTGTTAGTGATCATGGAAGGAATGTATTTGAAAAGCAAAAAGCCGATCTATGAGCAGTTGACGAAATTTTGGGTAAAAATATTTGGCCTGATTTTCGCCTTGGGTGTGGCCAGCGGCATCGTCATGGAGTTCCAGTTTGGCAGCAACTGGTCGATCTATTCGCGCTTTGTGGGTGATGTCTTTGGCAGTGCCCTGGCGGCGGAGGGCATTTTTGCTTTTTTCTTGGAATCGGGGTTCCTCGCCATCTTGTTATTCGGTTGGAACCGCGTCAAGCCGGCTATGCATTTCTTCTCCACCATCATGGTGGCGTTTGGTGCGCATTTGAGCGCCATTTGGATCGTGGTAGCCAATTCGTGGCAGCAAACCCCGGCAGGCCATCACATCGTTGAGCAAGCCGGTCGAGTGCGCGCCGAGATCGTCGATTTCTGGCAGCTGGTATTCAATCCCTCTTTCATTGACCGCATTACCCATACCTATGCCGGAGCCTGGCAAGCGGGGGCATTTTTAGTGCTTAGCGTGGCGGCCTACTATTTTCTGCGCAAAAGACATGAAGACTTTGCTCGCGCCTGTTTTCGCATTGCCTTACCAGTTGCGGTACTGGCATCTCTGTGGCAGCTTTATACCGGTCACAGCAGCGCACAAGGTGTGGCCAAACATCAACCAGCAAAATTAGCCGCCTTCGAGGGCCATTATGCAAGTGGAGAGCCAGCCGACCTATGGTTGTTTGGTTGGGTGAATGAAAAAGAACAAAAGGTTCGATGTGGTATTCGCATCCCTGGGTTTCTCAGCTGGTTGGTACATTTCGACCGTACCAAGCCGGTCACCAGTCTGAATGAGATTCCACCGGAAAACCGACCACCAGTGAATATCGTCTTTCAAGTTTATCACCTGATGGTGGCCATTGGTTTAGGGCTGATCGCTTTATCGTTGGTGGGTTTATTTTTCTGGTGGCGCGGCTCCCTACCCAGGATGCGCGGGTTATTGTGGTTGTTCGTATTATCGGTGCTGGGCCCGCAGTTGGCCAATCAATTGGGCTGGGCTGCAGCGGAGATCGGCCGCCAGCCTTACATCGTCTATAATCTGTTGCGCACCGCCGATGCTTATTCACCCAATGTCTCGCAACAAGAGCTGATTGCCTCGCTGATCATGTTCGCCGTTATCTACCTGGTGCTTTTTATTCTCTTTATCTATCTGATGAACCATAAAATTCAGCAAGGTCCTGAGGGAACTATCAAGGAGGGCGTCCAGTCATGAACCTGGCATTCGATCTCAATACCATTTGGTATTTTTTGGTGGGTATTCTCTTTACCGGCTATGCCATCCTCGATGGCTTTGATTTTGGCGTCGGTACGCTGCATCTGTTCGGTCGCAACGATGAAGAACGCCGTACCACCCTAAACGCCATTGCGCCGGTATGGGACGGCAATGAGGTGTGGTTGGTAACTGGCGGTGGCGCCCTGTTCGCCGCCTTCCCCGAAGTCTATGCTTCGGCATTTTCCGGATTTTATATCGCCTTCATGCTATTGTTGGCCTCGCTGATCTTTCGCGCCGTGGCCATCGAATTTCGGAGCAAACAACCCATGCGCTGGTGGCGGCAATTGTGGGACATGATTTTCAGCCTCGGCAGCACGGTCGCCGCCCTGCTCATCGGTGTGGCTATGGGAAACGTCGCCTGGGGCTTGCCGCTCAACCAAGAGCATAACTATATGGGATCCTTCTTCAGTCTGTTGCATCCTTACGCTTTGCTTAATGGGCTGTTGGTGGTCATCCTCTTTATGCTTCATGGCTCTTTGTTTCTGGCCCTCAAAACAGAGGGGAATCTACAGAACCGTCTGCAGGGATGGACCCAGCGGCTGTATTTGATTTTCATACTCCTTTTTATCGTCCACACAGCAACAACGTGGTTATTCGTACCGCGGTTGACCGAGATTCTGCGGCAGCAACCGCTCTTATGGATACTGCCGTTGGTTCTGTTGATAGCGATTCTCATGATCCAGATATATTTCAGTCGCGGCCAGGCGTGGAAAGCGTTTTTGAGCTCTTCTGCGGTCATCGTCGTGATGATGTTATTGTATGGACTGGGCAGCTACCCCTATCTGATTTATTCTGTTTCTTCTCCGGAAAACAGCCTGACGATCTATAATGCCGCATCATCGCCTAAAACGCTGCGAATTATGCTGCTGATCGCGCTCATCGGCATGCCCCTGGTGCTGCTATATACAGCCAACATCTATCGGATTTTCCGTGGCAAGGTGAGACTGGACGAACACAGTTATTAAGAGGATGAGAAGCTGGGTTATTAGTTTCCAGAATTAATAAAATCTGACGTGTTTGTGATTGAAAAAGCGGGCGTTTAAAAAAGTCGATGACAGCGGTATCCTTGAACGCCAGAAGACGTGGATTCGGTGTTGTCCTGATAGTCGAGTGCAGAGTCCTGTCAATAGCTAAAGTAATCAAGCTGGATAGGATAATTGATCCCCAAAAGGGTTAGTTGTCTTACTGTGGATTTTAGCGCACCGCTTGCCAAGATCTCTATTTAAAAATACAAGCCCAGCACAAGGCAATCCATCCATACGTCCCATGACGATGCCATTTTGACCGGATGATCCTTCCAGAAAAAAATAGGGCGAGCATCAGCCTGGCTCGCCCTAAATAAATATCAGCTATGCCCACCTTCCCCAAATATCAGGCTGCCTCTAAAACTCATTCGCTATCAATACTGCAATCCAACTGTCAAACGCACACTACGGCCGGGTAAAGGGTATCCTTCATAGAGGAATATTTTCTTATCTAAGATATTCAACACCTGCAGCTTTGCCTCCAGGGTTATTTGCGACACGGGTAAGGAACCTCCGAGGGAGCCATCCAGCAACTCGTAACTCGGCAGCGAGGCAGAGTTTTCAGCGGTAATGAATCGTTTGTCCACCCATCCGTAATGGAGCTGGGCAAAGAGGGAATGAAAAGTGGTGCCGAGTTGCAAATCGAATTTATTCTGCGGCCGGTAGGGCAGTTTTTTGTTCTTATTTCCCGTCGCTATCGTCTGGTCTGTGGCATCCATCCATGTATGGAACATTTCCAGGTAGAGGCGATCCTTGGGTAGATGGAATCCACCGCCAGCCTCGAAGCCGGTGATGCGCGCCTTGCCGATGTTCATGGGCATCCAAACGAATTGGTCTTCGGAGTTCCAGGAGATCAAATTTTCGATCTCGTTGGCGAAATAGTTCATTTCAAAACGCAACAACGAGCTGTTATGCCATTCCCAGCTTATGCCTACGTCATAGTTCATGCTGGTTTCGGGTTTTAGCTGTGGATTGCCCTTGACCCACACTTCATCCGGCCAATAGAGGTCATCAAAAGTGGGCACGCGGTAGGACGAACCAACATTCCCGCGCACCGACCATCGGGATTGTTGGCCGGTGCTCACCAGCCAACCCAATTTAGGTGACAGTCGCGAACCCACATCAGAATAACGATCCCAGCGCAAGGCAGGGATGAGGTTGGCCATCAGCGTGCGTCCGCCAACCCTTATGGAGGAATACATTTCATTCTGCCAGTACAATCCCAAAAGCAATCGATCGTCGGCGGTGAATTTGGTACTCTGAAGTTTCTCCTGCCGTGCTTCGCCGCCGACGGTGCTACGCCAATGATCGTTCATTTGCACCTGAGACTGGATATTTACGCCGAGGATTGTATTCTCGTGCCGATCATCGGTGGGCTGCCAACCATCGGGATCGGTGTAATGATACTCGTATTGATTGAGGAACATCTGGCTTTCCAGCCGCAGCTTATCGGAGATTTGATTTTCCGACTGAACGGCTGCCACCTGACGTAAAGCCTCGGCACGCGCATGCGGAGTGAGCATGGACGTACCACTCCAGGGATTGATGAGCACCGATCCAGCATTGCCCTTATCTGCATCCAAGCGGTGGTAAATAACCTGCACTTGGTGATGATCACCAAGGTCGACATTGCTTTTTACAAACAGGCTACCTGCCGCATAGTCGTTGTTCTGCCTGAATGTTTTTACAGCGGTCACAGGATCAACATAGGCAAAATTTCCATCGCTCTGTAAATGATGATAATGAATCGATGATAAAACTCGTCCCCATTTTTGCCCGGCTTGGAGCTGATAGCCGGAGGTACCAAAAGAGCCGATGGAGGTGGCAAGACCGAGGGAATAATTTTTGGGGCCCGAGAAATTTTTAGAACGCAGGTGGATGGCACCACCCATCGCATCAGAGCCCAAAAGAGTGGAATGGCCGCCGCGGATGATTTCGATGCGATCGATGGCGGAGATGGGCAGCAAATTCAAATCGACTCCGCCACCTTGCGCCGTGTTCAAGCGCACGCCGTCCATCAACACCACCATTTGATCGACATTGGCACCGCGAATCGACGGCATGGACGGACCAGCCAGGCCATCATAGCTTTTGATGTACAAGCCAGGAGCCGAGGCAATGGTCTCACCCACCGTAAGTCCGACCTGCCGCTGCAGGCGCATAGGGCCGTACACCTGCGAAGCCACCGACACCTGTGAGGCGCGGTGATCCGTCAAGGTAGCGGTGACTATAACGGGATCGATTTCAATCAGAATGGGTGTGAGCCCAACCTGCATCGTCACCGTGCCAGCCACATTCACCGTCCGTGTTTCTTCCTGGTACCCCAGCACCCGCACCCGCAAACGGTATTCGCCTTCCGGCAGTGGCGAAATGACAAAAAAACCACCGTCCCTGGAGACAGAGCCATAACCAGTACCCTCCAGCATGACGTTGGCATCGGGAACGGGCTCGCGGGTAACTTTATTGTACAGATAACCGCAGATTTTTCCGTCAGCCGAAAAAAGAGAATGGCTCAATAAGCAACAAAACAGCATAGCGTACATCGTCCGCATAAGGTATCTCCTCCTATGAATGATGTGAATAGTTATGCGCACGATCTATCGAGAGGAACCGAAGGGATAGGATAAAAAAAATCCCAACCTTCGTTTGGAAAGCTGGGACTAAACCCGTGGGAATCCACACCTTGCCCTCGAAGGATGTGCTAAACAAAACCTGCGGATGAGCCATAAAAAATTTTATTTTTCTCATCCGCGTGAAACGGCAGGTCTCCTGGCTTGAGGCTTGAAACCTACTGACCGCGCCTTCCCATTCTGAATAGAACAGTGGCTTGTGTTGCGGCTTTCGTGGCCTTTACAGTAGCGGGGCTGCAACGGATTTGCACCGTTTTCCCTGGCACCGTTTCGTGGAATTTAAAAGAACCTGTGTTAAGATATAAAAGTCTTTTGTAAATTTCAAGTATAATTTTCAGATTCAGTAAGGAATTATCATAGCGATCATGCTGAATGAGAGTTGTCTTTCGAAAAATTATAATTCATGGTTATTTTTACCCATTTGAGCATTTTGCAGCCAAATGGCATAATCTTGTGAATCCACTTCCCCATCAAAGTTCACATCAGCGGTTGTATATCCCGTTGCATGATTGTGATGCTGATTGTAATAAAGTACATAATCTCGAGTAGTAAGCCAGCCATCTGCATTAATATCGCCACCACAAAGGGCATATTGACCATTTCCTAATTGCCAATAACTGTTCATATTGGCATATTGGTGTGCAGAAGTGGTAAAATCAAAAAAAGCGGTGGCAGAGGGTCCCACATGAATCGTAGAACGACTCTTTACGGAGAGATGATTGCGGTGCTTTAGAGAGATATAGTAATCCCCCTCAGCAATACCCGTCAGGGCAATTCGATTATTTCCCGTTTCATCCATCAAATATCCATCTTCGCGAATAAAGAATGAGTAATTAGCTGATATGGTGTTGCCGTCGGTATTAATTAATTGGAGCAATATCCAATCCACAGCATTCGCTGGAATGTTGGTGACAGTACGGGGATCTTCTGCATAGGGCGAGTTAATTGGCATCAGCGGAGACAAGGTGTTACGCATGCGGTTTCCAGTAAAAGGCCCTTGCAACCAAGCGCGGATTTGCGCAAAAAAATCACTCACCGGATGCTCTGCGGCACCCATATCGAACGCCGTACCTTGTGGTCTGGGCAACCCCCAATAATCGCTGTGGAGAAAAGCGATCGTCTGTCCGGCATCGCGGCAGGGTGAATTGTTCGCCAGATCATAATTGCTAGGATCAACATCTACGAACCGGAAATTCGAAAAAACATCCGTCACTATCACATTTTTAAATCGGGGATTAGCGAAGAATGATGCAGCTCCCTGCCCAGAGGCATTCTTCCAGGCATTGAACGAATAATACTTGACACCATTCCAAACAAAAATTTGATCACCCTCGGCGTTGTAAAAACCATTGTTGTCGAATATCGTGTCATTGGCATCACTAACTTCGATGATATCCCACCACCCGGTTTTATAAAGTATGTTGTTACGAAAGATATTACCCACATGGGTGCCATGATCGACCCAAATGCAAACCCATTTGCAGTTGATAAAGGCATTGTTGGCGACGTAGAAATGTTTCAAGCCTGCAGGGGCATCGCGGAAATAACCAAATCCAACATGAGCGTTGATAACGAAATTATTAGTAAGGGTATCGTTTTCCAAGTCGCCATATTCGGGGTGAAGGCTTTCTAATCCGACGGTTATCCCCGGAATCGTTCGCATATCTGTGGTACTATAGCTGGATGCGGTATTGTAGCAAAGATTGCGATTAATGCGACAATGATGGACGCCATGAAGATAGATCTGTACGGAGTAATTGTCGTGAGCGATATTGTCCTCAACCAACATATAGGAGGCAGCATAGACCGGCACGTGGGTGCCACCTAAGGTGATACCCTCCCCATGATTATGATGAACCCGATTGCGCAACACCCTTCCATGCGATCCTCCGCGAATGGCAAGGGCTCCTCCCCAGGGATAGGTTGGCGAAGGATTGCGTGGCCAATTTTCCAGCACGGTTTCGTAAACTTCACAATCGCTGATTTCATTATCACTGCCTTCGGAAAAGGTGAAACCATTGCCACTTGTGAAACGAAATACGCAATGCGACACCAACTGATGACTACCATGAGTGAAAAAACCATATCCTGAGGCATGCTGAAAGACCAAACCACGAATGGTTACATGATCAGCAACATTGGAATAGAACAACGAGGGCTCATTCCAATCTTTATCCGAAGTAAATGCTTTGATGATGCCCACCATGTGATTTGCGGGAGAATCGTTGTTCAGAGTCCATACATAGAGCGTACTCAGATCATTGGATTGGTAAAACGAGCCCACTGACATTTCTTCATAAGAATTAACCCGCGTCAATTTATTCAGATCGAGGATGACATGCCCGACCCGCACCGGGTTGCCGTAATTAGGATGGCCTGGGATCGTTTCTATGGAAAGAACCTGGGCTCTGTAAATGGATTCTTCATGTAAGCTCCACTCTCCTACCTCTTTGCTACCATCAATGATGGGCACTTCGTTAGCATAAGCGCTGATGAGAATACGCTGACCACTGGCCCCACTGGTTCGCAATCGTGGTCGTTCGCGGTAGATTCCTCCACGAATATAAATTTGATCGCCTGCATTAACTACATCCAATGCTCTCTGTACCGTCCTAAACGGAGACGATAACGACGTACCGTTGTTGGTATCATTGCCGGCAGGAGAAACGTAATAGGTTATGGCCAATGATCGTTGCCCAGAGCAAAAAAGCAGTACCATCAAAAGAGATAGGCCATATCTAAACATAAAGGATAACCGTTGTTTTTTTCCATAGGCATTATTCTTTGACTATTTGATTGCAAAACTAATTTAATAACAATCTGTTAGAAACCCAAAAGGTTTTTTATTAAATTAACGATCACTCAACTTAGGAATCAATAAAAATATCCCAGAACAGATAAGTACCCCGTATCAGCCAATAAACAACCACATCTCTGACAAGAAGGAGAATTAATATCACCAACAACCTGGATTCTATCAGAGTTGTTTAAAAAGGGGACCATGGCTGACTTGTGTTCGATTGGAAGGTCAGCTACTCTGGCAAGTTGAGAATCAATACGCACACTGTCTACGAGAATAAACGTTCTAGTTACAGCATTATCTTTCCAATAAGCGTAGACAATGTGGACTGCTTTAGCTTCAGCAGGAATACCCAGCTGAGCTTTTGTATAATAAGCATCAGGGGGTCCAGAACTTACCTCTCTGGCTGGGTATATGCTATTAAGAGGCACGTAATTCAATGCATTTGCAGGAACCCAATTACTATTCTGATATTTTAATACATTTCCCGCTTTAGGCTGTGTAGCAGATACGGGTATGTTTTGGAGCTTAGTAACAGTAATACTATTGGCTGCACCTGAGACATCTCCAGATAAGCTGGTCCACGTTGCATTTCCCGAAGCATCCGAAGAAAGGACTTTACCCGCACTGGGGCTGCCTCCTGTAACTTGCAGCTCCGCCGTGATCGTTTTGGCACTCGAACGAATATTCCCGGAAACATCCAATTTATCAGTTGGTAATGTTGATTTACCCACTGCCATGCTGCCTTCCTGAGTAATGGTTATGATGGTGATGCCTGCGGAATTTTTTATAGTCATCTGCGCCAAAACATTCATTGCCCCAACCATAACCAACAACCCGATAGGTTTTTAAAGATTCGACATAATCTCTTCCTCCTTCTTGAGAAACTGGTTAATATTATGACAACTTTACAAATTTTCATAATTGTATCATTGTTAAATCAATAGATGTTATTCTAACATCCTTTCATGTTGTCATTTTTTATGTCATTGTCATAAAAAAATGTCAGCATCATCTAACTTTTCGCCTCTATTCCCACTTCTCTCATCGGCCAATAAATGCACGACCATCGTGCAACAATACCCCAACATATTGCCCATCGATTGTTTCGATGATGCGGCCTCGCAAAACAACTTGTTTCCGATTGAACGGCACTTGCCCCAATAAACCGACCAAAACATGAGTCTTGGCCATTTCCTCATCGGTCTCCTGGGTGCGATTCCCCACAAAAGCCGGCTGGCCTGAGCAAATACCTATAAACTTATCCCCTGGCTGATAGGGACGCACCTTGCCGGTTTTCAAATTGATGCTGATGATATCGCCTGCACGCGCGTCCGCTTCTTTTTCAAACCATTCGGCATAATCAGCATCCGTGGTCTGCCAGCCTCCAGAAGCATACGCCCTGCCGCGGACATCCAAAAGATCGCCACCAGGATAGGTAGTACCAATACCAACTGCTCCACCAAAAAATGATTTGGTGCTGCCGCCACAATAGAGTGTAAAATCATCATTGCTCGTGCGCCCATTTTCGAATCTGGCAGCATATGTCTTGCTGCCGCTAGGGATGCTTAGAGTTGAATTAATAAACCCTCCCACACCGATGAATTCCCTACTACCATCACTCCTTTTATGATCGTATGCTAGTGAGGCAGAGGAAATAAAATTATTATTTGTTTCATCCCATACGACCGCAGTGACAGCCTTGCGAAATATCCCATTATTTAGGGTAGCATTATACGGAACAGACACAACTAATGCTCTCTCCACAACACTGCCCCCCCCTTCATTGTTCGTTTGAATTAAAGCTCCCGTCCAGCTGGGGAATCCCCAAAAATTATCATAATACCTTGAACCATCAACATGAAAATAGGTTTTTACTTGAGAAATGGAGGTAGGACCAATGCCCACACGACCGTCTTGGCCAATCAACATGAGCGTATTGCCACTGCTGTTTTTTACGCTTAATTGTGATATAGCCACATTCACCAAAATCAATAAAAGCATGGTGAAGATATAGGCTCGTTGTTTCATTTGACAAGCCCTCCTTCAGTTAAAAATTAAATCTTTTATAGCGTAAATTATTGGTGACCTTTTTGAACGATAAAAGCTCTTGAAAAAAAGCGAGCATCTATTTACCTTTAGGTTGCAAACAAACATTATATAAAAGGAGGTAAACGATGCTCTCTACTACGGTAAATGTAACGGAAAAAAGTATCAATGTCAACCATCTTTGTGAAGAAATTCATC
>FWPV01005786.1_pt1 | contig 24377 bp, 19 predicted proteins | sample 2228371 | NCBI WGS metagenome assembly FWPV01 (sample SAMEA103939776, study PRJEB20133) | metagenome | reverse complement strand
CGCTGGCTCAGCGCGACCTCGACTGGCGTCCCCGTGTGTCGGTCACCGAAGGCGTCGAGCGAATGGTTCGCTGGATTCGCGATCATCTGGAGTTGTTCTCGTAAACAGGCATCAATACAAGGAAGATACGCTCATCTGCCAGGGCACGCTGAAACGATTCTGATCGGTTGCAGCCACGCTCATCATTGGGAGAGATGTTGCAGAGATGTTGCTCGGCAACGTCTCTCCCATCTTATGCTTTGATTGCCGCTGTCTGGCGTCATACCAACTTTAGATAACCTTTGGTGCTAGTTTTCAGAGAGAGAACTCGGCAATGCTCATCTGGTAAGGATCGGCATCGGGATGAATCGTGTGGAACAAATCCATGAGTACATTGACCATGGCTGAAACGAAAGCCAGCCGTGCCTGGATGGATGCCGCCAGCCGGCGCCGAATTCGCTTCACATCACCGATGACGGTGACCAACGACAACGCCGTTTCGACGCACATGCGCTCGTTCCAAGTGCCGTTCTTGCCGATCTTCATGGTTTCTGGAACGCCGTTCTGGTCGCGACAACCGTCGTCTGCCAGCATAATGGTCGTGCCAATCCATGGCTTGACGAGAGGATGGAAGCGTGTATCGTTCACATTCATGGTGTCCCAGTCCCATGCGACGACCCGATAACCGTCGTTCACCAGCCAGCAAACCGTGATTCCGACTATCCAGCGACCTTTGTCTCGGCCTTTGTTGCCCAGGTGGTGCGGGCTTCGACCTTGGCGGATGGGAACCATCAGGTCAATCGGATAGCTGTCAATGACGGTGAAGAAGGTTGGATCGGCCAAACACAAGTGACACCAATCTTGATGCGTTTTGCGCAAGCGTTGGAAACGAGTTCGTTCCGGCAATGTGCCGTCACCAAACCAATCGCCGTCATCCCGTTTAAGCCAGCGGGAGCAGGCTCGAACGAAGCCGTCGTTGAGCGCAAACAGGATGCCAATCGTTACCACCTCGCTCGGATACCACTTGGCTTGCGAATGCCTCGGGATGTCGGGCAGGCGGTCGTCCACAAGGCAGAAACTATGGAGGATACTGTCGCCTGTCGTCATGGGGCACCTCCTTGTTTGGTTTCGCAACCTCGAGGATACCCCATGACTCAACTAGCACCAATGGTTAGTATAGATAGTCATGTCTTGGACAGCCACGCAACCCCTGTTCCGCCCCGAACGATCAAGTGCAGGCGATAAGGCTAACGGTTGCGTGAGCATCGCTGATGATCGACCTCCCCATCCGCAGGCGCCGTTCCGGCGCAGCATGCATGGCGCATCACGCGCGGCGCAGGAGCGTGGTCGGGGCGGGTGCGCCAGTGTATCCCAACGCCAGCCATGGCCGATCGTTGCCTATCGATTGCTGCGCCCAGTATGGGGAAGCGCGTGCTGGCGCAGTTCGCTATGGACTGCTGAAGCCATGCTTCAGCAGTCCAAGGCCGAGCTAATTGCTCGCAACAGGAGAGCAATCGTCACCCAACGTTCGACGAATGGTCACGGAGCGGGTCGTCACGCCAACCCCGCGCCACCCTGAACGATCAGGTGCGGGCGATGAGGGTATCGATTGCCTGGGCATAGCTGATGATACACCTAAATTTGGTGTCATTCGCTATTGAGTGTTCTGGGTCAAGGAAGCTTTCTGCGGTCAGCCGCTGATCGTGTCATCACGGGATGGCGTCTATACGTAGGCATCCAGCGCCGCTCCGACCCGCAACACCTCGTCGATCGTGTTGTAGAAGTGGGGCGCAATGCGCACGCCGGCGCCGCGCGGCGTTACGATCAGACCGGCTTCGGCGAGGCGGTGCGCGACCGCAGCCGGATTCTCAACCAGCGCGACGACAATGCCACTGCGATGTTCGGGCGCCGTGTCTGCCGCCAGCCGGTAGCCGCGCTCGCGCAGATCGTCGATCAAGGCCGCTACCAGTGCGTTGATCTGGCGTTCGATCCGCTCGATCCCCACCTCTTGCAACAGGGTGACTGCCGCGAGCAGGGCCAGATTGTTAGCTACGTTCGGCGTGCCAAGCGTGAAGCGTTCCGCAGTTTCAGGTAGCGTGAGGTTGTAGTCGAGATAGTTCTGCCCGCTCACGCTGCTGGCTGCGCCGACGTAAGCGCCCGGCGTCAGCTCGCGGATCAGATCGCGCCGCACGTAGAGAAAGCCGCTGCCCGGTGTCGAGAGCAACCATTTCTGCGAACCGCAGGCCAGCATGTCGATGTGCCAGGCCTGCACATCGAGCGGGAATGCGCCCAGCGTCTGAATGGCATCCACCACGAAATAGATGCCGCGTTCGCGGCAGAGCTGGCCAACTGCGGCCAGATCATTGCGGAAGCCGGTGGCAAACATTGCCGAGCTGAGCGCAATCACGCGGGTGCGGTGATCGATCCGGCGCGTCAATCGATCGAGATCAAGGCCGCCGTGATGTTGCGGCACCACTTTAGTCAGCACCCCGCGGTAGGCCAGTTGCTGCCAGGGATAGATGTTGGCCGGATAGTCGCCATCGAGCACCAGCACATTGTCGCCGGGGCGTAGCGGCAAACTGACCGCTGCGGTATTGATGCCGGCGGCAGTATTTGGCATCAGCACGATCTCATCGGGCGAAGCGGCATTGATCAGATTGGCCAGCCGTTGCTTGAGTTCGGCAAATTGTGCCATCACCTGGGGAAAGACGGCAGTAAACGGCTCGCGCGCGGCATGGTCGAGGTAGGTCTGCACGGCGGCCTGCACCCGCCGATTGAGCGGCGAGACGGCGGCATGGCTGAGAAAGGCGTAGCGTTGGGTGATCGGAAATTCGGCCCGATAAGCGGCAAGATCGATTGTCATGGCGTTGGTTCCTCGAGAAATTCGCGCAAAATGGCGTGATACTGCTGGGGACGTTCCAGCATCGGCAGGTGACCGCACTGTTCGATCCAGACCAGCCGACAACGCGGGATACGGCTGGCCGCAACCGGAGCGCCGGGCGGCGGCATGATCTGGTCGTGGCGGCAGGCAACGATGAGACTGGGCGCGCGCACAGCGGCCAGCGCGGCGCTGATGGTCGGACTGCCCGCGCCACGGGCCGTCTCTAACGCTGTGCGCTGCTCCATCGCCAGAAAATCGGCGAAGGTCTCGCGCAGAATACTGTGGTCATCCGGGATGCGGTAAAAGAATCGGTTGCCCACCAGGCGCATAATCGGTTGCACATCGAGCATCCAGGGGCGCCGAAGCGCCAGCCACAACGCCATCAGATGATGGATCGAGGCCACCACTCGCCGTTCGCGTTCATCGCGAAAGGTGCTAAAACTGGTCAGAATCAGGCGGTGAACTCGCTCAGGGTAGCGAGCGGCGACATGCACCGCAACCGCGGCGCAGAGCGAATGGCCGTTGATGATGAACTGATCAAGCCTAAGCGCATCGGCAAAGGCAACTACCCAGTCGGCCAGCCGTTCGAGCGAGAGCTGGCCGCTCAGGGGCGGCGAAGCGCCAAAGCCGGGGAGATCGGGCGCAATCACCTGGTAGTGATCGGCCAGATCGCGCATGGTGTAATGCCAGAGTCGCGATGAGCCGCCCCATCCGTGCAGCAACAAGATGGGCGCGCCGCGACCAGATCGACGGAAACGCACCTTCGTGCCGGCAACCGCAGTTTCAGTGGCAGATGACGCGCGAATCATGCTCCACCCGCTTGGTTGACAACGATGCCTGCCTCAATCATACCACGAACCCTACAGGTTCACGCTTGCCATGCATGTGCATGACCTGAATGCTGATGCCGTCCCGTTCCTGTGTCGATCAACACAGGAGCGATGAACGGTGATCAATGGAGCGGCAAACCATCGTTTGTTCCTACAGGTGCGGGTTTGAGTGCGGACAGATTGCGGAGACAACGATGGCGTTGGAAAGCGCCGGTCTGTGCTCGTTCCCGATTGATCTTCCGTTGTCATGTTTGTAAAGATTTTCTTGAGACCATTCCCGGCTTGACAGCAGGTGGTCGGGTGTGCTACACTATCGACGCGAGCTGAACAACAATATATGCCAACTATCTCCGATAATTAATACTAAATGTAGTAACTCCGCTCCACCTGTACCGTCTTGAGGTGAAGTAAGAAAGAATTATATTTTACACTTTCGAGGCGTGGCGTCTCGATGGTGTTGGGGAATGATGCGTTATCGACTGCGAGGAGCAAACCACCAATGATCAAACGTGACCTGGAGCCGGCCAAGTTGACCGACATTGCCCGCACCGTGTTGCAGAAGCGCTACCTGCTCAAGAATGAGCGCGGTGACGTGATCGAAACGCCGGAAACGATGTTCTGGCGCGTTGCGGAAACGATTGCCGCAGTTGACGCGCGCTACGGAGCTTCGTCTGAGCAGGTTGAAGAGCGCGCCGAGCGCTTCTACCACCTGATGACGCAGGGTTACTTCGAGCCGAACAGCCCGACACTGATGAACGCCGGTCGTCCGCTCGGTCAGTTGAGCGCCTGTTTCGTGTTGCCGATCGAAGACAATCTGAACAGTATCTACGAAACGCTCAAGCATCAGGCCCTGATCCATCAGAGCGGCGGCGGCACCGGGTTTAGCTTCTCGCGGCTGCGCCCGCGCAACGATGTCGTGCGCAGCACGATGGGCGTGGCCAGCGGCCCGGTCAGTTTCATGGATGTCTACAACCACTCGACCGAGGCGATCAAGCAGGGCGGCACCCGTCGGGGCGCCAACATGGGTATTCTGCGCTGCGATCACCCAGATATTCTTGAGTTTATTACCTGTAAGCTCGACACGACGAAGATTACCAATTTCAATATCTCAGTGGCAATTACCGACGCCTTCATGCGCGCGGTTGAGCGTGATGAGGTCTATGACCTGATCAATCCGCGCACCGGCCAGGTGCAGCTTGCCGCGCGCGACGGGCTGAAACATCCGCTGACCGGAGAAGTGCTGGTGCCAGCCGGCCAGCCGCTGCGTCTGCGCGCGCGCATGGTCTTCGATCTGATCGTGCAGTGCGCCCACGCTACCGGCGAACCGGGTCTGTTCTTCATCGACCGCGCCAACGAGTATAATCCGGTGCCGCACCTGGGCGACTATGAAGCGACCAATCCGTGCGGCGAGCAGCCGTTGCTGGCCTACGATGTCTGTAACCTGGGGTCGATCAATCTGGGCAAGTTTGTCACCCCGGAACGCGCGATCGATTGGGATCATCTGCGCGAGGTGGTGCACGAGAGCACCCGTTTTCTCGACAATGTGATCGATGCCAACCATTATCCCCTTGAGCAGATCACCCATCTGAGTCAGCGCATTCGGCGTATCGGGCTGGGCGTGATGGGCTGGGCCGATATGCTGGTGCGGCTCGGCATTCCCTACAACTCAGCCGAGGCGATCGATCTGGCCCGCGCGGTGATGCGCTTCATTGATGAAGAGAGCAAGGTCGCCTCTGAGCAGTTGGCGCGTGAGCGCGGCCCCTTCCCCGAATGGGAATACAGCATCTGGGGGCCGGATGCAACCTGCGCCCGGCGGCCCGATGGCTCGCGCATTCGTCCGCAACGGTTGCTGCGCAATTGCAATGTCACGACGGTCGCTCCTACCGGCACGATCAGCATCATCGCCGGCTGCTCGTCGGGCATCGAGCCGCTGTTCGCGATTGCCTTCTGGCGCTATCAGGCCGATACCCGCATGCTCGACATCAATCAAGATTTTGTCGCTCAGGCGAAGCGTGAGGGCTGGTACAGCGTCGAACTGATGGAGCGGATCGCCGATACCGGCCATATTCACCATCCAGAGGTGCCCGCCGACGCGCGGCGCGTATGGGTGACGGCGCATGATATTGCGCCCGAATGGCATGTGCGGATGCAGGCCGCCTTCCAGGAGTATACCGACAGCGCCATCTCGAAGACGATCAATTTCCCCCACGAGGCGACGCCCGATCAGGTGCGCGAAGCCTACGAACTGGCCTTCCGGCTGGGATGCAAGGGGATTACCGTGTATCGCGACGGCTCGCGCGCCAATCAGGTGCTTTCGACCGGTTCGACCGGCAAGACCGAGCCGGCGCCTGCGGCTGCGCCCGCCCCAACCGAACTGAAACCGCGGCCCGTGCCGAACGAGGCGTTGCCCAGCCACTCTTTCCCGGTCGTGACGCCGCTCGGCAAGTTGCGCCTGTTTGTGACCGAGCTTGACGGCAAACCGTTCGAGGTATTTGCCATTATCGGTCGCGCCGGCAGTGATGTTACCGCCTTCACCGAGGCAATCGGACGCCTGATGTCGCTGGCGCTGCGCTGTGGGGTGCCGGTGAAGCTGATCGCCGAGCAACTGCGCGGGATCGGCGGCTCGCGCTCAGCCGGGTTTGGGCCGGATCGGGTGCGTTCGGTGCCTGATGCGATCGGCAAGGTGTTGCTCGATTACTACGTCAAAAATGGCAATGGCAACGGCCACCACAATGGGAACGGCAACGGTGACTATGCCGTTGCTGAAGATGCGCCCGCCCAATCTGCATTGGCGAGTGAGCAGCCGGTTGACCATCTCCACGGCTCGATCGAGTTGGGCGAAATGTGCCCTGAGTGCCAGAATGCGACCATGCTCAACGAAGAGGGTTGCCGGAAATGCCACACCTGCGGCTTTAGTGAGTGCTGATCACGCTGCTGTGGAAATGAACGGTCGCCGTCCGCGCCATCTGGCCTCGGTCAGATGGCGCGGGTGTTTGAATGATTTACGTTTACGGAACATCCTTTTCGTTAACAAGCCGGGGAAGACGCGCATCCGCCAGCGAGCAATCGAGGAATGATGGCGCCACAAAGACACGAAGTCCACAAAGTCTGTGCTAATGGATTGCGCAGTGCTTTTTCGTTCTCCATCTATCGTCGTTCTCGGTCAGTAGTGAGAACTTCTCCATTAGCGCTCATTGACCGCATCGCCAGCACTCGCTACAATACTACCGCAGTGCGAGGAGCAAACGAAGGAGAGCGCAATGAACATCCGCGAGGCGATTGCCGCTGTGGTGGCCCGCCGCGATCTGACCCAGGCCGAGGCGGCCAGTGTGATGGAAGAGATTATGAGCGGCACGGCGACGCCGGCGCAGATCGGCGCGTTTTTGACCGCTTTGCATATCAAAGGCGAGACCGATGCCGAGATTGCCGGCATGGCGGCAGTAATGCGCGAGAAGGCGACCCATGTCTATTTTGATGGGCCGGTGCTCGATACCTGTGGCACGGGGGGTGATGGCGCTCAGACCTTCAATATCAGCACGGTTGCCGCGTTTGTTGCTGCCGGCGCCGGCCTGACGGTGGCGAAGCACGGCAATCGGGCGATGTCGAGCGTGTGTGGCAGCGCCGATGTGCTTGAGGGCCTGGGGGTGCAGATCGAGCTGGATGCGGAAGGGGTGAGCCGGTGTTTGCGTGAGGCAGGAATTGGTTTCATGTTTGCGCCGAAGTTTCATCCGGCCATGCGTTTTGCCGGCCCGGTGCGGCGTGAAATCGGGATTCGCACCGTGTTTAATATTCTTGGCCCGCTGACCAATCCCGCGCGCGCGCGCTACCAGGTGTTGGGCGTGGCCAGCGCCGCGCTGGCCGAGAAACTGGCCAATGCCCTGAGTCGACTTGAGACAATCCATGCGCTGGTCGTGCATGGCGATGGCGGTGTTGATGAGCTGACGCTGTCGGGGCCTAATCTGATCTTCGAGGTGCGCGCTGGCCAGCCAATTCGTCAGTTCTGGGTGGCGCCGGAGGATGTGGGGCTGGCGCGGGCGCCGCGCGAGGCGTTGCGCGGCGGCGATGTGGCGACCAATGTGGCGATTGCGCGGGCGATACTCAGCGGCGAAGATCGTGGGCCGCGCCGTGATGTGGTTCTGTTCAATGCCGCTGCCGCGATGGTGGCCGGAGATCTGGCGCCAGATATTGCCACCGGAGTTGCGATGGCTCGCTCCAGCGTCGATAGTGGTCGCGCCCTCGAACGGCTCAATCGGATGATTGCGGTGAGTCGCGGGTGATAGCCCGCGTAAGCACGAGATATGGCTCAAGATACTCGCCTGACTCGCCTGCGGCGACGCCAGTTCGCGCTCTGGCGCTTGATTGCCGCCACCATCATCGACGATTTGCGCATTGTGCGCGAAGCCTGGTTTCCGATCACGGCGCTGGCCCTCGTGTTGGCCAGCGGGACAATCTATCTCCGGTGGTGGTATCTGCCGCCGCGGTGCGATTGTCAACCTGATACCGCCGAGGCGCTCTTCGAGACGCTCAAACTGCTTATCTTTCAAACCGACCTCGATCTGCCCGGCGATCCTGCCGGGCGCGCGCTTTTTTTCCTGATCCCGTTGCTCGGTCTCTTCTTTCTCTTGCAAAGCGCCGTCGATGTTGGTCGCCTGCTGGTTGATAAACGCGCTCGCCCTGAGCGCTGGCAAGAGTCGCTGGCTGTTACCTATCGCGGCCATATCATCGTGTGCGGTCTGGGACGAGTCGGGTATCGCGCGGTCTTGCAACTGCTCGACTGTCGGCGCGAGGTAGTGGCGGTCGAGCTGAGTCCAGATTGCGAGTTCACTCCTATTCTGATCGGGTTGGGTGTGCCGGTTGTGCGCGGTGATGCCCGCGATCCAACGGTCTTGCTCCGGGCGGGCCTGAAACGAGCGCAAGGGTTGTTGGCGACGATCGATGATGACTTGAAGAATCTGGAGATTGCGCTGGCGGCGCGGCGAATCCGGCCTGAGTTGCCCACGGTGCAACGGATCTTCAATCGCGCGCTTGATGCCCGGCTCGAACGCACCTTTGGCCGCAATGCGGCTTTTAGTCCGGCGGCGCTGGCGGCGCCAACGCTGGCGGCGGCGCTGCTCAGCTCAAATGTGCGCTATGTGATCGATCTTCCTGAAACGCTGCTGGGCGTGGCCTATATTACCGTGAGCGATAATAGTCCACTGATCGGGCCGGTGGCCGATCTGGAAGCGCGCTTCGGCGTGCGCCGTCTGCCTGGCCCGCACGCAACCCTGCCGATCGTGCCCAGCGAAGAGATTGTGGTGATCGGGCCACTTGCCGCGCTCAGTGAGCTGCAACGACTCAATCAGCCCCACCGGCCTGTGATTGAAGGCGGTCTGATTGTATGCGGCCTGGGCAAGGTCGGCACGCAGGTCGTGCGCCTGCTCAACCGCCGCGAGCCGCGCCCGCCGCTGACCGTCATCTGCACTGTCGAGACGCCAGAGCGGTATGTCGAAGCGCTGACCGAGCAAGGAGTGCGGGTGTTGCGCGGCGATGCGCGCGATCCGGCGTTGCTGCGCGAAGCCGGGATCGAGCAGGCAGCGGCGCTGGCAGCGCTCTACAGCGATGATCTGCTGAACCTGCACATTGGTCTCGCGGTGCGCAGTCGCTACCCGCAGGTGCATCTGGTGCTGCGCGTCTTCAGTGATGTGCTGGCCGACCGGCTGGCCGACCTCTTCGGGATTCAGACCGCTTTCAGCACGTCGGCGCTGGCTGCGCCGAGTCTGGTAGCGGCGACTCTGTTGCCCGATGTGGAAGCTGCGTTTGATATTGGCGATCACCTGCTGGTTGTGCGCCGGCAGCTTGCTGCCGGTCAGCATGTGGGCAAGACGGTGGCTGCGTTGCGCGCCGCTGACCAGTTGCCGGTCGGTTTGCGGCGCTGCGGCCAGTATTATTCTCTGCCGCCCGACAATTTGGTTATCGAGGCGGATGATGAGCTTGAACTGTTGACGTATCTACGCTGAGCGCGTGAAGACGACTTTTCCGCCCACCATAGTGAGCATCACCTGCGCGCTCGCGATCTGATCGGGCGGGCCGACAGTGATGTCGCGATCAACCAGAATCAGATCGGCCAGATAGCCGGGCGCCAGTCGCCCCAGTGCGCGCTCGCGAAAGCCGGTGTGCGCCGCCCATGTCGTGTAGCCGGCCAGCGCTTCGGCAATGCTCAGCCGTTGATCGGGAACGTCACCGGATGCGCTGAAATCGAGTCTGCTTCGCGTGCAGGCCGTCTGCATCCCTCGCCACGGATCAGGGCTGGCTACTGGCCAATCACTGCCCAGCGCCATCCTGGCGCCTGCCTGCAGCAAGTCGCGCCATGGGAAGCCGTAGCGATGGCGCTGCGTTCCCACCAGTCGCCACCACGGATTTTGTTGGTCCATGCCGAAATCAACGTGGAGCGGCTGAACAGAGGCAATGACGCCGAGCGCAGCAAAGCGCGGCAGATCGGCAGGATCGACGATCTCGGCATGCTCGATCCGATGGCGAGCGTCGCGCTGACCATTGATCTGGCGGGCAGCGGTGAAGGCGTCGAGGGTCTGGCGCACTCCGCCATCGCCGATTGCATGCACGCAGACCTGCAACCCGGCAGCGTCAGCGCAGGCAATCAGATCGACGAATTCCTGTTGGTCGTAATTGGCGATGCCGCGCTCACCGCTGCCGTCAGCGTATGGCGCGAGCATCAGCGCTGTTTTGGCTTCAACAACGCCATCGATAAACAACTTGACCGCATCGGTCTGCAGGAAGGGATGCGGATACCGGCGAGCGTCGGCTGCCCAGGCCGTGATCTGGGCCGGATCCGCGCCCGGCGAGAGTGAGAGCGGCAGGCGGATGCGCACGGTTAGCTCTTCGGCGGCTGCCAGCTCGCGGTAGCGGTCGCGCTGCGCCTCGTCGCCGTCCATGTTGTGAATGCTCGTCAGCCCAAGCGCATTGAGTTCGCGCATCGCGTGACGCAGCAGGTTGCGCAGCTCGTGTTCAGCAGGCGGCGGCACCCAGCGCCGCACCAGATCCATCGCCGGCGCTTCGCGCAACTCGCCGCTGGCCAATCCGTCTGTGCCCATCACAACCGCGCTCAACGGGTTGCCGGTCTCGGCGCCGGCAAGAATGCCGGCGATCCGGAGCGCTGCCGTATTCGCCCAGGCGGTATGACCGTCAAACGCGGTCAACAACACCGGACGGTCGGGAACGACAGCATCGAGCAACCGGCGATCGGGCGCCTGGCCATTGGCGAACAGTCGGTAACGCCAGCCGCGCCCGATCAGCCATGTCGCCTGAGGATGGGCCGCAGCATAAGCGGCCAGTTGCGCTTGCAGATCGGCAATGCTCTCCGCCGTTTCCAGCCGCAGCATTCCCAGAGCGCGCGCGCCATTTTGAAGGTGCAGGTGGCAATCGGTCAGACCGGGTAACGCCACCCAGCCACAGCCGTCGATCACCTGCGTTGTTGGATGCTGCCACTGGCCGGCAGCGCGATCCGGCCCGATCCATATAATCCGGTCGTGATGGATGGCAATCGCCTGGCGGGCAGCGCGACCGGGAATCTGCGCCTGGCGCACCAGCACATGCGCAATCGTCATCGGCGTCTCCGGGTATGCTAGCGGACGAGACTCAACAACATACTCAATGTGATCAGGCTGGCGAATGACGATACAACCACCACGCTGACGACTAATTGGGGGCGTGTGTCAAATTCGATCGCCAGAATAGTAGTATTTACCGCAGTGGGCATACCGGCCATCATCACGCCAACCCCAAGCGCGATTCCGTCCATGCCAAGCAGGCGGGCCAGCCCGAACGCGAGCAGGGGCGAGACGATCAGGCGCAGTCCGGCAGCAAAGGCCACCATGCCGGGCTGCACAATCGGCGCGCCGGCGCCCAACTGCACGCCGAGGATGAGCAACATGACGGGCAGAGCGGCCTCGCTGAGCAGCGCCACGCCCTCGAACAGACTGTGGCCGACTCCGGTTGCCGTCGCCGGATCGAACCCCAGCGCGCGCAACGCCAGCGCCGCGCCCACGGCATAGATTTGCGGCATGTGGATCAGTCGCTCCGCGACCTGTCGCCATGCCCGTTGCCCGTTGCCGGCGGCGCCGGCGGCAGCTACGGCCACGCCCAGCGTTTGTGCCATGATCGATTGCATGATAAAGTAAAAGACCCCAAGGGTAAACCCTGCTTCGCCAAACGCGAAGCGTGACGCCGGCAGGCCGTAGTTCCCGGAATTCATGAACATGCTGGTCAGCAGCAGCGCCGTTTTATCCTTGCCGCACAGCCGCAGCGGCAGCGCACTTACCCAGACGACCACAGCCATCATGATCAGCACGCCAACCGCAAACAGGATCATCCGTCCGGCATCAGGCCCACGCAGATCGGCGCGAACCAGCGCCACAAAGATCAACGCCGGACTCAACCCATAGATCATCAGGCGATTGAGGGTGATGAGATCGAGCGGCAGGCTGCGCCGCAACGCAAAGCCAGCAGTTGCGACCACAGCAATCGGCAAGAGCACTTCAACCAGAACGGCAATCACGATCGCTTCACTCCTGCTGAGCAGTTCAGACCAGCGATCATACCATACCATACCTTTGAGCAGGCAATTGCTGTGATGACAAATATCTCTGATCAGGCGACATCCCGTTGCTGCTGTGAGGATGTCTCTCGTTCAGAAAAGCCGAAGTCACTCGCCTTCGCTACCTGAAGCGATGGCTGCGTGAAAGCTAGCGACGTTGCCCGCGTCTGGTTCTTGATCGTATCATTGCGAGCTTTTGCTCAGACAGGATGATGGCGCGCCTCACCATCGATGTCTTGCGATAGTTGATTGATGATGGTGCGCTCATGGTACAGTGAGCATGCTATGATGTGCGTGAGACATAGTATATAGTCTTGCCAAACAAAATCATATTCAAGGGAGCAGGTATGGCGCATAGTAAACGCTTGGTTACCTACGTGTTTATTATTGTTCTCCTCTTCTCGCCTTTGGCTTCCTCTCCCGTCCAGGCATCGTTCATCGAACCTCCAGCCGCCGTAACGCCTGAACGCGAGCATGGTGATGCTCCGGCTCTCCCGCCAGCCGAAGAACTGCCGACCGCCACGGTCGCCCAGGCCGGGGTGAGCGTCTCAATTCTGGCGTCGCCGGCCCGCCTGCGCGGCGGTCAGGATCTGGTCTACACGGTTTCATACAGCAACACCAGCGGCGCGCCCCTGAGCAATGTCCGGATCAAAGTGACCTGGAACTTCTGGAGTGTCGCGCGCCCTACCACGCTCAATGCCGACAAGTTCCAGCAGTATTGCGCGGCGACCGGCGCAAACGCCTGCGCCCCGATCAATGTGAGCGGCCCGGCAGTGACGCGCAGCGGCTCGGCGGAATATAATTCAACGACAGCGGTTGGCAGTTTTACCTACACGATTGGCGATCTCGGCAACAACACCGGCGGCAGCTTCCAGATTGTGTTGCGTGTGCCGGAAAATGTCTATCCGGTGGTTGGCAAGGAACCGCGCCGGCCTTCGGCGTCAGCCGAATTCTTCGTCGGTAACGAGACCTCAGCGCGCGCGATTGCCAATGCCTCAGCGCTGGTTGAAGGGCCGCTCTTCCGGCTGGAAAAAGCGCTCACTGCTACCGGTATCTCGCCGCGCATCTTTCCCACTCAGACAGGAGAATATCGTCTGCGCCTGACGAATGTCGATCGCGAGGATGCGATTACAGCGACAAACGTTAAGCTGACCGACTTCGTGCCGCTGGGCGCTGAGTTTGTCAGTAGTGTGCGCGGTCCTGATCGCGCCAATTTCCCGCCGGCGCTGTCAATCGTTGATGGTCGCACTGTACTGGTGTGGACGATCGATCGATTTGAGCGCGGGCAGAGCATCGACATCTTTGTGACCTTCCGCAAACTCGATGTTGAGCCGTGCGATCGCATGATCAACCGCAAAGCCGAATACTATGTGACCAGTGATGAAATCCCCTTCCAGCCCGGCAGCGCGACCAATCGTTATCAGATTGCGCCGCAGACGGGCGATATAACGTACAATATTCGTCCGCCGGTTGAAGTTGTCTTCAGTGCGACTAAAACGGTCATTTTCGGTGAGCGCGGGAGCTTCAGTTTCAAAGTGCGCAATTACTGGCCGCAGCCGCTCAACGACTTAGAAGTCATCGTGGTCTTGCAACCGAACGTGCGTTATGTGCCAGGAAGCGCGACCAGTGTCGGCTCGTTTACAGCGCAGGGGCCAACTTCATCAACCGGCGGCACGCTGATCTGGCGCGTGAATATGCCCGCAGGCAATATCAATACCCCGGTTGAGCAGAGCTTTGCTTTTGAGGTTACCGCTCGCTATACGACTGAAGGCAACGGCCCCTCTGGTCGTGGCACGACGGTGGGCAATGTGAGAGTGCCGACAGGAGTGCCGCAAGTCTGTAATGCTGCGGCTGTCGGCGGCTTTAAAGTAGTGCCGCGGCTCGATGTGGCCAAGTATTCCGAAGCGGAGCGGAGTGGCACAAATTACGTTGCGCGCAACAATCAACCTTTTCCTTACATCATTTCGCTCACCAACAACAGTTCGCGACAGATGACGGGGATTGCGGTATACGACCTGTTGCCGGCAGGCAATCAAGCCGATTTTAGCTATGTCACCGGCAGCGCGACGATCGATAGCGGCAATCCCGATGAAGCCGTGCCATTCGAGCCGTTGATTGGCAGCACAGCGGTCGGTTCGCAGACGCGCACCACGCTGATCTGGGAAGATATTGTGCTGGCGCCAGGCGAAACGCGCTACATTCGCTACAATGTCATCACACGCGGTCAGTTGCTTAACCGCACCTACTGTAACGATCTCGATCAGGTGAGCATGGAGAATGCGCTGGTCAATCCTGAACCTGAACTCACCGGTGAAGAGATTACGTTCTCTAGCGCGCGCGCATGCGTGCGAATTACCCCGAATATTCAAATCAGCAAAGTCTTCAGTGACGCCAGTGGCGCCAATCTCGGCACAACCCGAATCATTACCGGGCCGGTGCCGCCGGGTGGCGTGACCCTCTATTTCACGCTGACCATCACCAACGCCGAGACGACCAATACCTACACTGCCGGCCTGGTTGACTTTGCGCCGCTCGAACTGTCTTTTCAGGCGGTGGAATTCAGCAATCTCCCGGCAGACAAGCGTCAGCCCGATATCACGGGCACTAATCCGTGGACGTGGCCAACCCTGGCGATTCCACCCGGCCAGAGCTATACCGTGCGGATTCGCACCCTCTTCAATCCGCCCTGTATCACTGATGAGTATAAGAATCGGTTAGGATACACCTTCGTTGATCCAACGACCGGTCAAAGCACCCGGGTGTCACCGCGACCGGCGATCGAGGCGGTGATCGACTATCGCTGCGGGAGCAATCAGCTCGACTATTCGATCAAGGTTGATCGCGCTACCCTCAGCCTGCGCGATCGCGGTCTATTCACACTCACCGTGCGCAACCTCAACACGAATGCGCCGCTGACGAATGTAGTCGCTTACGCCATCCTCCCCGATCGCTATCTCTACAGCTCGACTGTGAGCAATCACACCTTCGCTGGCCAGCGTATGTTGCCTGATGGACGCACCGAATTGCGCTGGACGATCCCCACCATCCCGGCACAGGGGAAGGTTGATATCCTTTTCCGCGCGGCAGCGTCTGATGTGATCAGCACCAGCGACGTCTATGCCCATGCCACAGCCGATAATCTGCAAGCCGCAATTTGCAATGATAGCCCCTGTGCTCAGTACACGGTCGATGAACGCGCGATCTCAATGGCCGTCGAGCGTATTACTACTCGTCCGCTGCACACGTACACGCCGCGCATGCAGGGTATCAGTGAGTGCGCAACCGCGGGCGAAGAGCGTGTCTACACGCTGACCATGCTCAATACAAACCTGATCCCGTATACCGATACGACCGTCACCTTAACGCTGCCGATCGGTTTGAGCTACATTCGCCCTGAACCCGGGATGCCAGCCCCAACCAGTATCATCCCGGTGACGACCGGCGCCGACGCCGGTTCAACCAGGCTGGTCTGGCGGAATCTGACTGTGCCGGCGAAGCCTGGCTCAGCCGATGTGAGTGAACTGCCGCTGGCCATCGTCGCCCGTGTGGGGCAGGTCTGGAGCGATCAGGGAACCAGCGTTGAGATCACCAGCCCCGACGGGATCATTCCTCGCACCGACGGTGAGGTTGATCCGACTGTGCGTATCTGCGTCACCGGCCCGGCAGTAGCCAAGACTGCCAGCATTACGACAATTCCGCCGTCAGCGCCAGGCAGCCCTAATCCGACCTTCCTCTACCAGATCGAGGTGGTCAACCCGACGGATAGCCAGTATACGATTACGTTGCGCGATGTATTGCCGGCAGGGATTACGTATAACGCTATGGTGAGCGGCTCAGCGCCGCAGATCAGCAGCAGCAGCGGACGAATGGTGCTGACCTGGAACAATCGCACGGTTCCGGCCAGAAGCGGCACTACGCCCGGTCGTCTGGTGCTGCTCTTCCGCGTAACCTTGAATCCGGCGCAGGTCAGTGGTACGATTACGAACACGGTTGAGATCGTGGAGAGTTCGGTGCCGATCACCGGCCAATTGCTGGAAGCTCCAATCTCATTGAGTGTACCGCGGATCTGGGTGTCCCTCCTGTCCCGGTGATAAGCAATGAGCGCAGCGGAGCGCATTGTTCGCGGCGCGCTCCGCTGCGTCAGAGGGATCTATGAATTGCTGGCACTGTAATCGCCCGGCGCACGGCGCATGTATCTTCTGCGGACGGGCTATCTGTCGCGATCATGCTCAGGAGATGCCGCACATTGTAGCCTTGTACGCTGACCGGAAGGGCGGGCACAAAGCGATCGTGACCGCGCGCGCGCTCTTTTGCGGCCTGTGTGAACCGCGTGAAGATCCGGTGGAATTGCCTGAATTGCGGTGAGCGGCACGAAATGATGGTCGTCGCATGATGTCGGGCAAGACGCCGGATCAGACCGGCGGCCACGGCACGTGCGGCCCAGGGCCGGGCGGTGGGTAGCATCCTTGCTCGATCAGGTTGTTGAGTCGCCGCCGCAATGCGCGCACCTCTGCCCGGTCGAGCAGCATCTGGAGCGCCTGCTGCAACTGCTCGTTGTGGTCGAGTTGCTGGCGAAAATCGGTAAATGCAGCCATCACGTCCGCAGGCAGCGGCTGGCCGACAAAGTCCCACAGTACGGTGCGCAGTTTCGGTTCAACGTGGAAACAGATGCCATGATCGATCGCCCACAGCCGGCCATCGCGCCCTTGCAGGCAATGGCCGCTCTTGCGATCGGCGTTGTTGATCAAACAGTCGAAGGCGCACAAGCGCTTGATCTCGTCTTCGTAGCCGCCCTGCTTCAACATCGTAAACAGATGAATTTCTTCGTCGTTGTCGATGAAGAGTTGAACCATCCCGATGCCGTAGGGGCCATCGCGCACCACGGTTGGCGGCACCAGGTGAAAGCCCAGCGCTTCGCTAACGATATAGGCAGCGGCTTCGCGCCGATAGAGCGTGCCGCGCGGAAAATCCCACAAAGGGCGCTCGCCGCGCTGCGGTTTGTAGATGGCCAGCAGTTGGAGATCTTCGTGGGTGATGCTGGTCAGCAGGGTGTAGTTGCTGCTGTACGGCATCGCCGCCTCGACATTCATCTCACCCTGCGCCAGCGCGGTCAGGATGCGAGACACACTCAATTCTTGCGCGTGGCCTTCTGACATACGGCATTCCTAGCTGTACACCGGGCCGTGCCCATTCCGTTGCGGGCAGAAGTGGCCGGTTGGATCAATCGGACGACCGCAGTTGCCGCAGATTGGGCGGCCAGCCGCCACCACCTGCTGGGCATGGATGCTCAGCGCCTTCATCTGCTCGCGGGTGGCCGAAAAGCGCGCGCTCAGCTCGGTTTCGCTCTCGCCCTCGGCCATGCCCTGCGCCAGCAGGATGACCCGATCACGCTCGCTGTCGTAGCCCAGACCCATCTGGAAAATGCGAAATTCCGGTTCGAGCGGTTCTTCCAGACTCATATCGGCCACGATCAGATCGTCAGATGTTGCCAGGCGCGGATTGCGTTCGCCAATTGTCTCGAGCAGCCGATTGATCGCATTGGCCAGCTCACGAATCTGCTCCTTTTCGGCCAGCAGGGTCACCAGCCGGTTACCGCGTCGGGCTTGCAGGTAGAAGACCCGACGTCCGCGAGGGCCAACAGCCCCCGCCGTGATGCGATGCACCGATTCCAGATCGAAGGTAAACTCTGCCACTATCCTGCCTCCGTTGATGACGGGGTCGCTATTGCTGGTTCGGCGGGCGGTGTTGGTGGCTTGGGGCGGACGTGTTCGAGCGACCCGGTATCATTGTAGGCCAGCAAACGCGGCCCCATCCGTTCAAAGGCCAGCGCACTGACCGAGCAGGGCTGAATCACCAGGCGCTGGAACAGATCGATGTGGATACCAATGTAATAAGCAAGCGCCAGTCGAATCAGATCAGCGTGAGACACTACTGCGATCAGCTCACCGGGATGGCGTTCGCGCAACTGATCGAGCGCGCTCACCATCCGCCGCTGCGCTTCGCCGAGGGTTTCTCCTTGCGGGAAGCGAGTGCCGCTCGGATAGTGTTGCACTCCCGGCCAGAGTTCATGTTTGTAGAGTTCTTTGAGTTCGGCCCCCTCCCATTCCCCGTAGCGCACTTCGCCAATCTGCTCGAGAATGCGCAGGGCCAACCCGCGCGGTTCAGCGATGGCGCGCGCAGTTTCCACACAGCGTTCAAGCGGACTGGTATAGAGGGCGGTAATCGGCAGATCGCCGAGGCGCTGACTCAATGCTGCCGCCTGCTGGCGCCCCTCTTCGCTCAGATGCACGCCCGGCAGCCAACCGGCCAGCCGACCATGAACCCAATCGTTCATTCCGTGTCGAATCAGGAGTAATGTTGTCACGCTTTGTGCTCCACCCGGCGCTGCATGGCGATGGTCTATGGTGCATGATACCACGGATACATCGCTGTGTTGGCAGATGTTTACGCTGGCCCTGCGGCGGCAACCTGCAAGACTGCTGCCAGCCGTTCGGCATCGAGCGTATATGCGCGGGCAAAGCCGCCGATGTATCGGCCTTCGCGCAGGCTGACCCGGAACAGGCTGAAATCCGGGAGCGCGAAGAGGTGTTCCTGCGCTGGCAGCCGTTGGAGGTAGCAGGCGCGTGCCGCAGCATAATCAGGATCGTCGGTGGCCAGCGCGATTGCCGTGCCTTGCAGCGTGATCCGGGCCAGCGCCTGGGGATCGGTCGCGCTGGCCTGATCAGCCGTGATCAGCAGCGAGAGCCGCGGTTCGGCCAGCAGGTGGCGGGTATGCGCCGATAATCGGCTCAGGAAGAGCAACAATCCCGGCGGGTGACCGGCGCGGCGTTCGATGGCGTACAGCACATACGAGACATACGGCGCGCCATCGGGCGTGATCGTGCCGAGCGCGGCGGCACACTGCTGCTCGATAAGCTGGCGAATGGCAACCTGATCTTCGTGTCGCATAGCAGACGTCTCGCTTTACCACTGATCATGATACAGCATACCATGCTGGCCCTGACACGTCGTCGCGCAATCGAGGCCAGACCTACTGCTTCGCCCGCGCCGCAATCTCGGTCAGCGTCGCATCGTAACGCGGCGCGAGCTGTTCCCAGCGGTAGGGCATGGCCAGCGCTGACCAATGATATGACGACAATTCTGGCAGACGCGCAATCAGATTTGCCAGCGCAGCGGGCAGGTCGGCGTCGTCGGTGTAGAGGCAGAGCGCATGCCATTCGGGCGGAATGAGATCGGGGTAATTGAGCCGCGCGGGCAGCAATGGGATGCAGCCGCAGGCAATCGCTTCGAGCGCGGCAATGCCGAAGTATTCCTGAATGGCTGCCGAAACGACAATGTCGGCCTGTTGGAGCAAGGACAGGTAGGCGGCGCGGCTGGCCGCATACCCCCAGTGGATGGTCTGCGGCGCCCAGCGCTCACGTGCGGCGACCAGATCGGCGGCGTTTGGATCAATGTGCTCACCGGTGACGATCAGCCGGAAGTCGATACCGCGCTCGGCCAGCGCTGCCAGCGCCGCCATGACCACCTGCGGCTGCTTGTCGTATTCCCAACGCGCATTCCATAGGATGACCGGCGGCGCAGCGGGATCACGCGGCGGTCGCGTCGGCAGCAGCGGCAGATCAAGACCGGGCGGCAATACCAGCGCCTTTGCCGCAATCTGCTCGACTGTCTGCAATTCGTGATAATCGTGGTAGCGGCGCAGCATCGTCGGCAGGGCGTTGAGAAAATCGCGGCGATGAAACGCCGAATTGAAGATCACTGCATCGGCAACCAGAGCGCTGGTGAAATTGATCCAGGCGAAGGCGTGATCGCGTTTGCGCCCCGGCGGTAGCGGGTAAGTCAACTGGTTTTCATGAAAATAGACCGCCGCTGGCACGTGTCCCAGGCGTTGATAGGTGAGCGCGCGAAAGGTCGCCAGATCGAGCATATCGGTCGCTACCATCAGATCGGGCGTCGTCGCGAGTTCGGCAACCCGGCGGGCAAGCGTGATCGCGCCGCCACGCATGCGCCAGCGCCAGCCACCGGCCTGACTCATCGTCAGCAACGTGATCCGGTGCTTGCTGTACGCGGCGTAGCCGCCGGCTACCGCTGCGTGCGAGCCGCCGTGAAAGGGATCGAGCCACCAGATCTGCAGGGTCATGCTAGCCTTCGTAGCGCATCAGATAGCGGTTAACGCCATCAATGCCCAGTTGCGCTTCAAGCTGCAAGAGATGGCGCAGTTCACGGTGATAGGGATGGTTCGCGTCAAGCATCCGCGCTGCCGCTTTGTGGCTGCCGAGCTGGATCAGGTGCCGGTAGGCAACCCACTCGGCGTGTCCTTCGCGCAGGATATCGCTGGTAAGCAACGGACAGTGCTCTGCCTGCCAGGCGTGAGCATATTCGTGCGCGGCTGTGATCCGAAAACTGAGCAACGGCAGCCCGTACAACACATAGATAACACGCAAGTGATTCTGGCGCTGATACAGGCCAAGCGTCTGCATGCCGGGCGGCGTCGAGCCGCGCAAGCTGGACAGGGTCGGCGCATCAACCAGCCGAAACGCTACTCCTACATTCAAGCGCAGCCCCATGGTCGCGGCCAGCAACGTTGCCGTTTGCTGAAAGAGCTGCTGGGCCTGCTCCGGTTCGTAGATCGCCACCGCGTGACAGGCATCACACTGGCGGCGATCATCGTGCAGCTTCCAGAAACGGTTGCTGAGCGGCGCGCCGCAGGTGTCGCAGCGTGGTCGAGTGGCGATACACTGCGGACAAAATCGCTCGGGCCGATCGATCAGGACGTAATAGCTGCCGGTTAACCGTTGCCCGCAACTGGCGCAGCGCGTGAGATCTGCCGCCATACCTGTATATGCCTCATCGAGGAGCCTGCTGCGTCGATGGCGCGTCGAGCTGCTCGCTAAGCCAGCGCTGCATCAGGTTGAGACCGTTGGGATGCAGGCTGTGGCCGACCGGATCTTCGTGATAACGGTGAAGCGGCGCGTACTGGCGCAGCAGATCGCGGGTGGCATGGGCATGTTCAACCGGAATGACATCATCATAGCTGCCGTGGAGTTGCAGGATCGGCAATTGGGTCAGCGCCGGCGCCGGAGGCTGTTCGGTCAGGGCCGGATCAAGGTAGCCATTGGCGGCAATCACCCCTGCCAGTCGTTCGGGAATGCGCCAGGCCAGCGCCAGACTGAGAATGGCGCCCTGACTGAAGCCGAACAGGTAGGTGCGCTGCGGATCGGTGCCGATCCGCGCCGGCAGATCGCTGACAAAGCGGATCAGCAACTCGACAGCGTTGGCGCGCCCTACCGGATCGGGAATGAGTCGACCCGGCGCGCCGCTCAGTTCATACCAGGCATACCCGCCCCATGGCAGCGCAATCGGGGCGCGCGCGCTCACGATGTGAAAGCGGTCGTCGATCAGATCGGCAAGCTCGAACAGATCGCGCTCGTGGCTGCCAAAGCCATGCAGCATGAGCAACAACGGAGCCGGGCCAGCCTCGATCGGTGGTCTGCGTTCAATGGTGCGAATCGTTGTCATGGAATCGTCAATTCCTGTCCAACACGCAGGTTGTCTCCCTGCGCGGGCGTAAGATTGTTGGCCTGCAAAATCGCTTCGATCGTCACGCCAAACCGTTCGGCAATCGCTCTGAGCGTATCCCCCGACTGAACTGTATACCGGCGCGGGCCAGCCGCGGTTGGCTCAGGCGTCGGGGTAGCCGTCGGCGCCGGCGTGGCGGTTGGCTCAGGCGTCGGGGTAGCCGTCGGCGCCGGCGTGGCGGTTGGCTCAGGCGTCGGGGTAGCCGTCGGCGCCGGAGTGGCGGTTGGCTCAGGCGTCGGGGTAGCCGTCGGCGCCGGCGTTGGGCGCGGGGTCAGGGTTGGCGGCGCAACCACCGTGACCACCGGCAACACTGGCATGATACCATCTTCCAGCGTCTCCGGCGACGCCAGCGCGCGCGCGGGCAGCAACGTCAGATCGCCAACGCGCACCGGCGGCAATGGTGAGCGACTGATGATCAGCAACGATACTGCGGCCACGATCAGCAGAGCGCTGGCGCCGATCGCCACGCCGCCATCACCAATCCGTGATCGGAGCAGGCGCAGCGCAATCGCCCCTAACGGCGGCGCCAGCAGCGCCAGCGCAATGAGCAACCAGAGTGTTGTTTCAGATAACATCATCACATTGCAGTCGGCACGGGCTGCCGAGTCGCCAGTCGTGTCACGGCGCCAGCGCCCATGCCGGATCGTAGTCTTGTCCGAGCAGAATGACAATATCAGCGCCGAGCGGTTGCGGCGGCGCATCGGCGGGCGGCGTGGCAAAGATCTGCGCAGTCGATAGCCGCAAATGTTCGACCAGGCGTTGCAGGGTAGCCGGTTTGCCCGCATAGTCGATGATGATGGTGCGCTGGCGACGTTCAGTGTTGCCGGCAGGCAACGTCTGAAAGCCGGCGTTGGTCAGCGCGCGGCTGACCCGGCTGGCCAGGCCATTGACCGGTGTGCCGTTGAGCACCTGCACGGTGGCCTGTTCCTCGTTCAGGCGTGGTCCAGCCAGCATCCGGGCCACCATGATCTCCAGATCGCGCCGATTCCAGTAGATGTCGGAACCGATCTCGGCCACGATCGCCACGTCGCGCGGGTTGATGCTCAACGTGGCAATCCGACTGCTGTCGATGGCCTGCGCCAGGGTGATCAGATCACGCCAGACTGCCGGATCATCGATCGGCAGCGTCGTCTGGATGCTGCGGCGCGCCTCTTCCGTGAGCGCAGCGAGCGCGCCAGCCTGATCAATCAGGCCACGGGCGCGCGCGGTGTCGAGCGCGGCGCGCGCGATCGCTTGCTGGCGTTGCGCGCGAGCGAAATCGCTGCTGCCATGCCGCGAGCGCGCATAGCGCAGCGCCGTTGCGCCATCGAAGACTTGCAGTCCTGCCGGAATGAAGAAGCGTTCGTAGCCGTAGTCGCTGGTCGGAAAGCTGCTGTCGAGCAACGGCGTCGGCACGTCGATCACAATCCCGCCCATCGCATCAATTAATCGCTCAAATCCGGCAAAATCGATCTGGGCGATGTAATCTACTGGCACATTGAGCAACTTGCTTACCGTTTCAGCCATCAGCGCGCCGCCGGCGGTTGCCGGATCGGTATTTGGGCCGTAGATCGCCGTTGCATTGAGATAGCCGTACTGGTAGGCAGTGTTGATCTTCCGTTCGCCAAGACCGGGGATCGGCGCAACCGTATCGCGCGGGATCGAAAGCAGGCTTACCCAACGTTCAACCGGATGCACGTAGGCCAAAATAATCGTATCGCTGCGCGCCCCTTCTGCGCCATCGGCGCGCCGGTCGATGCCGAGCAGGAGGATCGTGAAGGGCTGGCGTAGCTTTTGGATTGCGCGGTCGGCAGGAGAAGCGACGGCTCGCGGATCGGTCTGGCGCATCGCGCTCAGGGTATGCATGGCCCAGGCGGCGCCGGCGAAGACCAGCGCGAGTGCCAGCAGCAGGCTGCCAAACAGGGCCAGCCGCCGCCGGCGTTGCGCGCGGAGATAGGCTACCCGGTCACGCGCAGGAGCGCGTCGCAGCTCTGGAGGCAGGCGACTCATCATGCCGTGCTTTGCTGATCAGCGATCCTCATCAAGTTCCGGCTCATCGGGCGGCTCATACGGCCCCGTCGCAATGATCGGCGCACAGACGGTCATGCGCCGGATGCCGACGGTGTCGGCGCGCGGGAGAATGCCCAGCGCAACGATACTCATATCATCGGCGGGCTGGCCATCATCGAGGGCGAGCGCCCGTTCCAGGATAGTTTCCACCAGATCGCGCGGATCGCGCCCTTCCTCGGCAGGCCAAGCGGCCAGGTAGTTAGGCAGCCCCAGATCTTCGCCGCGCCGTTCGCCAGCGCGCAACAGGCCATCGGTAAAGACGATGATATAGGTGTGCGGCGCGAGCGGAATCTCGCTGATTTGCGGTCGGATCAACGGTTGCAGACCGATCGGCATAGAGGGCGCATTGAAGCTCCGCAAGCCCTGGGGCGTAAGGGCGAAAAATGGCGCTGGATTATTGCGAGTCACCAGAATCTTGTGCGCCGCGAAATCGATCGAGAGAATATTGAGCGTTGCTGCTGTCTGCCCC
>FWPV01005781.1_pt1 | contig 24379 bp, 16 predicted proteins | sample 2228371 | NCBI WGS metagenome assembly FWPV01 (sample SAMEA103939776, study PRJEB20133) | metagenome | reverse complement strand
TTAATCCACGTTCCTAAGCAGATGGAGCAGATTTTTGAATATGCAAAGAACGATCTGCGTGAATCTGTGAAAATCGGTGTCCGGCAGTTTCTGAACCATTTTCATCGTTGGTGGAGAGGGTAACTCATGTTGTCTGCTGAGCAGTTACGCGCGAAGAACGCAGAGGTTTCTTTGAATTTGCCTCCTCAAGGATTCTAGCCGTGCAATCCGTGCCGATCCGGGTACGATTGAGGGTTAAGTAGGCAAGTGCCGTTTGAGTTGGCGCATCCAGGCCGAGTCGTTGCGCATTTGTTTGACGCTCAGCATCGCATATAATGGGCATATTATTCTCTTGAGGGCAAGCCATGTTACATCTCGAACGGCTGAAAACCGCTATCGAAGCGATGGGGCAATTGACCGCGCGGCGCCGGCAGCAGCGGGAGGACGATACGGCCCAAGCATTGCGTTGGCTGGCGGAAGCCCCGGTGCCGGCGGAGTTGCGGGCACGTTTGGCGTCTCTCGCCTCCGCCGCGGACGATTGGGCGGGAGCCTTGCCGGTTGGCGATGCTCCGCTGGACGCGCGTTTGACGGTTGCCGTGGAGCCGCCCCGTGATACGGTGGTGGTGGCAGCCGACGGCTCACAGGTTTACCCCGATCCGCATGCCGCTGTGCTCTACTATCTGCTGCAAATCGGCGCGCTCGTCTTCCGCTATGATGGTTCCCGTCCTATGCCGTACAGTTGCGAGTCACTGCATTTTCAAGATGACGAGTTATATGATGCGCGCGGCTTTTTGATTTCCGAGGAACGGCTAGGGATGCAGCGATTGGTGCGGGAGATGCAATATCTTGCCGAATTGGTCGCTATGGAGTGTCGTCTTGTTCCTGCGGGGCGGTTATTTGCCTTGACCGATGGCCCTCTGCTGTGGCCCCACATCGAACGCAACCGCGCCGATTTTCTGGCGTTGGAGGCTTATCTGGAGGCGTTGTCCACCCTTCGACAGGCGGGGGGCTTGCCGGTGGGATACATTGCCCGTCCGGGTGAGCGGCCGCTTGTGGAATTGCTGTGGGCCGCGCAGTTGGCGCCGCCGGACATACCGGCCAGGCTGCCGGATAATCCCTTGCGTCTGTTGACCGACAGGGAGCTGATGGCTTCCTTCTTGCTGCCGGGGGAGCGTTCTGCCTGGTTCAGCCGTCCCTCGGCGACGAACCAACGCCAGGCAGGGCAGGGCCACGAAGTGTGGTTTTGTTATCTCAATGTTGGCACCCGGCATGCGCCGACGATTGCACGGGTGGAAGTGCCGAAGTGGGCGGCGACCGATGAGGCTGCGATGACGACGCTCCATGCCGTTCTGCTGCATCAGGCGGGTGTGTTGAACGGTTATCCCTATGTCCTGGCGCGCGCCCACGAGGAGGCGTTGGTCACGACGACCGACAAGGTGGCGCTGGACGCTGAAATTCAACGTCATATCCTCGGTCAGGGTATCCTCCTTCGCCCTTCCGTGAAAGCGCAACAGAAGGCTTACTTGGGGAGGAGATGAGTGAAGATGCGGTTGCGTGACCGATTTTTTCAGGAGTGTGACCGAACCTGCATTGAGCAGATTTTGTACTGGTCAAGAGGATTCTGTAATGAACGGCTCAAGAATTGTACACGGATTTGACGGATTCTACGGATTTTTTAAGGAAAAAAATCTGTGCTTTCCGTGTTCATCCGTGTATTAAAGTTGCAATATGCTTCTGACTACTACAGAATCTGCGAAAATCTGCGTCCTGATCCTGGTTGACGCAGCTGGAGGAACAGCGTTCATTTTCAGCTTTGGTGGAGAGCGTAGCTCATGTTGTCTGCTGACAGGAATAGAGAAATTTTAGCGTGCGCCCGGTATATAGAGGAGCATTGATGAGCGAGCAAAACAAGACGATTACGATTGGCAATGTGCTGCGGGCCGACATTCGGGGTTTTGTGGTGGCGTCGCGCATTCCGGAGCCGGATGTACCCACGTTTGGAACGTTTGTGCGGGCTCCCATTCAACACGACCAGGCAAACCTCATCGGGCTGGTGTACAATATTACCTTGCAGGATGACCCTTTCCTCAAGAACCTGGCCGTGACCGTCGTCGAAGACGATCCTCGTTTTACAGAAATTATCCGTGATCAACAGGAGAACCGCGCTATTCCGGTAGAAATCTCCGTCGTGGCGGTGGCTTACAGTTATCGAGGAGAGGAGGGCTATCATTACGGTCTGCCACCGCAACCGCCGATGGTCTTGCACCGCATCACGGTTTGCAGTGGGGAAGAGGTACGGCGCATCACCGCCGTACCGGAGTTTCTGCGCACTCTATTCGACAACCGCGATGTGCCTGCCGACGAATTGATCCCGACGGCGTTGCAACGGGCCGCACGTTTGCGCTCCCCAGGCCAACGCGAGTCATTCCTTCTCGATGCCGGGCGTTATCTGGCCCAATACCTGGCCTACGATCCTGCCCGTCTCGAACGCATCCTGCGACGTCTGACTTGAGAATTGTCGAAAGTGAAAGAAGTTGTATACTGCTTCGGTCAGTAGACGATATGAACTACGCTAGAGGAGAATTGTATGCGATCCCGACTACACATCTTGAGTTATTTCAGTTTGCTGTTGGTGATGGCGCTGGTTGTGGTGGGCTGCAAAGCCAAATCTACGAGCCAGGCCTCTACGGTGACGCTTCAAGCCACAGAAGCCGCGCCTATCTCTAAGGAGGCGGCTACGGCAACCCATACGCCACGCCCAACGCCCACTTCACGACCGACTATGCGGCCGACTTCCACGCCGACGGCGACGCCGCCCACGACGTCTACGCCGACCCCCGCGCCGCCGACCGAAACTCCATCGCCGGCGCCAACCGCCACACCCTCACCCACCGCAACGGCGGGGCCGGAGCTGTCGTTGATGTCCTCTGTGCCGAAGCCGCCGGCGGTTCTCGCTTCGGGGGTCTTGAAAGTGTTGGACGATCCGACCGTCGGTCCCCCCATCAGTGTACACGTCAGCGCCAACCATGCGCTGGAGGGATATCGTTTTAGGCTATCCGGTACGCTTCGTAATGACACCGCCGAGAATTACGCGGCATTGGGGGTTGTGGCGACGTTCTATACGTCCGATGGGAAACGCTATGGTCCCATCAAAGCGCAAAGTCCTTGTTTGCTTTTGACCCCGGGAGCTGAATGTCCGTTCATCCTTGAGGCGACGGCGAAAGACCTGGTTGCCGTGGCATTGCATCCCGAAGGCGCGCCGACGACCCGCAGCTCCGCTACGCTAACCCTGAATGGTTTGGGACGCTATCTGGATAACGTTGGTTATGTCCATCTTACCGGAAGGGTCACCAATCCCCATCCCTTCGCGGTGAAAAATGTGACCATAAGCGGCGTTTTGCTGAACGGCGCCGGTGAAATTGTGAACGTGGGGATGAGCATCCTCGTGGACGCTGTGGCAGCAAAAAGCTCCGCCCCCTTTGATGTGACCATCAAGTACGTCCCTTATGTCGGTTATCGGCTCTACGTTCAAGGCGAGCCGCAGTAGATTCATGGGGGTAAGTTCTCACCCGGTAACTGCTCAGCAGGTCATAAATCTTGCACCGCCGAGGTCGCCGAGACCGCTGAGATGGATGGGCAGACTTGGGGGCAATTTGGCAGCACTTTGCCTCCGCAATCTCTGCGCGCTCCGCGTCCTCTGTGTGAAATGGACACCCCCTGAACAGTTACCTCACCCGGTTTTCACTCCCACGCACATAGCGACTCGACATACGCGGCCGAGCCATCTCGGAGCCAGCCGTCGAGTTGTGCCGGCTCCTTGAGTTGCTGGCCACGTAGCCGTGGAACGAGGACGTAATGGCAGTTCATACCCGGTAGCGCGGTCATATCGCCCCACAGCTTTTCGAACTGTGCTACCGGGAAAATATCTTCTTGACCATGCCCCCAGCGTTTCTTCACGTCTTTGAGGGTGATATAGGTAGGCATTCGTCCGGCAACGGTGCGCACGGCGGCGTCGATTTTCTCGGTGTCGTATAGGTCCGCGCGGGTGAGGCCGAAAACAGCCAACATTTTGTCAATGCTGATCCACATGGTGTTGGTGTTGTAGTAGGAGAGTTTGAATTCATCCTCTTCCTGTGGCAGTGCCAATCCCTCGATCAGACGCACGTGTCCGGCCACGCGGGCCAAGCCGCCGCCCCGATCTTCCACGCGGCGGGTGATGACTTCAACGGTCATGGTCGCGCCGGAGTTTAGATGACTGCCGAGGATAGCCGCGTCTACATCGGTACCCACCGTATCAATGTTGTGCATCATCAACACCTCGAGTTGCGGACGTTCTTCCAGCAGGCGGGCTAACACGCCATTCTTGAGCATGTTCGGAATTTCGAACCAGTGTCCTACGGGATGGAGGCACTGCTGGGGAATATTGTCGCGGTAATCACTGCCTTCTCCCATCTGCTGCGCCCAGTTGATGAGCGCGGCATGCAGGCTCTCGCGCACCTTCTGTGCCTGCTCATCGAGCAATTGCTGGGGCATTTCTTCCCAGGCGAAACGTAAATCGCGCGCCATTGGAATCAGACGCAGGCCAACGGCACGTCCCGGCGACAGGTAGAGAGGCCCGCTGTAGCCGTAGTTGTTGCAGCGCGCCAGATAGTCACGGATGGGGGTATGCGTCAGGTAGCTGGTGGTGATGATATGGGGAATCGGCATGCCCGCCATGCGTCCTACCCGCCGACTCTTCGCCAGATGGACTTCGATGAAGGAGCGATGCTTGCCGCCGAGTTTGCAGAACGGATTGAGGGCCTTGACGACGCCGGCCCCGTGCGTCCAACGGCTTCCCACTCCCGCCGCCAACGTGACCACCGCCACGCGCCCTTCGCGCAACGCCTGTGCTCCGCTTTCGATAAAGGATGCAGGAGGCAGGAGGCAGGAGGCAGGATGTTCTCCTTCTTGCCCCTTGCTTCCTGCTTCTTGCCTCTTGCTTCCTGCCTCTTGCCCCTTACTTCCTGCCTCTTGCTCCTTGTCTCTTGCGTTCAGCTCCGTCACATCGCCGGGATGCACGTCCTCGATCACCGTGCTGGCCGGGAGGCGATTCTGCGCCAGACCGATGCGTCCGCTGCGTAGATCGGCGCGGATCTGCTCATGCTGGATACGGTCAAAGCCGAGTTCCTCCAGCAGGGCATCGAGATTTTGCCGGCTCGTATCGGCTTGAACGGCCCGGGGGATGAGGCGGTCGAAAAGCGTCGGGATGATGTCGGATAGCGTCGGCTCTGTGCGGCATGCGACGCCGAAGCGGTCAAGCTCGGTCCGTCGGGCCGGCGTGAGGGCGTAACGTTCTTGTTTTAGCAAAGCCGGCACCATCAATACATAGTAACCGGGGGACATCAACGCCTGGGTAGCGGTGCGCAGCTCGGCCACCGTTCCATGCTCGTTGATGGCGAAGTCGTAGACGACCGGCTCCATGGCGAAAGGAAGCGCATTCTCCAGCTCGCGCTTTGTCGTCAGCATGATAGCGTGTAAACGTTCTTGGGCCTCACTGCGGCGATGGGGCGCGAAGATAAAGCCCATGCCGCCGCCCGACATACCGCCGAGCATCCAGAATCCCCAAAAATCTTGCGCGAACGTTGCCCGCACACGGTCAATGAGCGTCGTCGTGTAAAGGTTGTTGGCCCAGGGGATGATTGTCTGGATGGGATCGAAGAAGTTGCGTGTGGTGGCGTCGCCGATGCCGCGCACATTGCCGTGGCGCAGGAGGTCCACGATCTCATCGTAGATGCGCATGGCCTTCTGCCGGCCGATCCATTCGGCTTCGGAACGCAAAAGGTACTTCTCCGTCACCATTTCCAGGATAGGGCCGACATCCTGAGCCATTCCCCCGTGGACGAGGATCAGGCTGTCTTGAAGCTGCTGGCGGGTTGCGGCGGGCACTTCATCGTATCCCATAATATGATGCCCCGGCAGCAAACGCCCCCGGCTGATGCCGTATTCGGGGTCATCGGGACCGGCGAGTTGGCCGGTGATGAGCTTCATACCGGGCCAGATGCCACCGGAGTCTTGCCAGCCTCCGCCGGAGCCGGCGAGCCATTCACCCAAGATGGCACGCGCAGCAACGAGACGCCGCTCGTGCTCCTGCAGGACGCCGGTGAGTGCTTGGGTTTGACCGGTAGCGCGCATGCAGACGGCAATGAGGCAGGCCAACAGGCTGGTGGAGACGGCCAGGCGCGACCCTTTGGGAATCCCGTTGACCTGGCTAACCAGTTCGATGCCTCGCCCCGCGCCTGCCAGACGGGCAAGAAGGTCTTGGAGCCGTTCACCGGAACCTTCCATGCCCGGTGGGACAATGCCGGCAGCGATGATGGCCGCTTTGAGCAGGCCGAGATAGTCGCGGGCGTAATCGAAAACTTCGGCCAGGTTGGTGATTTCGGCGACGGCACCGAGATCAACGCTGACCAGGCGCAGCAGCGGCTCATCAATGAGACGGAAGTAGGCTTCGACCGGAGGACGGGGGAAGGGATCACGTCCGTGGACGGCCAGGTCAATAGAGACATTGAGCACGCGGGCGCCTTCGGGGAAATCCATTCCCAAGAAAAAGATGTCGCTCCATCCGCTGTGTGATAGGTCCATGCGGACAGGGGTAGCTTCATGCAGCACGGGGAACAGCCCTTCGTCTGAACGTTGTAATAGTTCGCGGCGCACGCGGAGCGGCTGATCGGCCGGGTGACCGGTACGGAACATCCACTGATTGCCGCGCACGGAACGCACACTGCGCCGTACCTGATTCGCCAGCGTTTGGAAGCCCAGGCGATGATAGGCTTCGGCCAGGGCGCTGGAGATGCTGTCGCTGGGGCCGTCGGCCGCTTGCACGGCAAGAAAACAATCAATGGCCTCTTCAAAGCGGCGTTGCAGAAGGTGGGTGTAGCCGTCATAGGGGATAAGCGAGATGACAGATTTTCCCTGCCCTGCGGGGCCTAGTTTGTCCGGCAGGTGAAAGCGATGGATGGCATAGAGGAAGAAAAGGGCGCGCACCCGTTCATAGAGATTATCGCTTTGACGCCGAAAGGTTTCGAGTGCTGCGCACTCGGCGAGCAATTCGGCTAACGAAGCGGTCCGGCAGAGGGCATCCAACGAGCGATTGCGCATGGCCGCATCTGTGGCCGTGATGATGGCGATCAGCCGACTGCTCATGCTTCCCTCCTTAGCTCACGGGTCGCCATAAGCTCCACGAGGCGGGTGAGAATTTCCGCGCGGTCGTGACCGCTGAGGGCAAGCGCCAGTTGGGCGATCAGCAGGCCGTATTTCACACCGACATCGTAGCGCAAAGCACGTTCTTCGAGCGCCAGGTATTTCTCGCGGGTGGCCAGCACGGCCAGTGCGTCGGAGAGGGTAATCCGTGATTCGCCGTTTGCCATTTGCCGTTCGAGAATTTCCATGACCGTAGGGGTAAGAACGTGCATGCCGAAGAAGCAGAGATAGTGGCCGGCGCGCAAGCCGGGCACGTTGAGACGCAGCTCGGCTTCGGTGGGCGTGGGTTTCTCGATGACCGTGTCAATTTCGTACAGGTCTTTGCGCCCCGCCAGGCGTTTGCCGCCGACTGCCCCATAGTAAGGCAACAGGCTTTCCCGTGTAGCTTGCACGGCGGAGACGGCACAGTTTTCCGCCTCGGCTACGGTGACAAGCTGCTGGGCGCAACTTTGCGAAGCCGTACTCACGTAGAGGTGATCGCCTACCAGGTGTAAGAAGGGAGCATTGCCGACAAATTCCTTGGCACAATAGATGGCGTGACCGTAGCCGCGTGGCTCTGGCTGGGGGATGAAGTGTAGCCGGCCGGCATGGTCGCCCACGACGGCGGCATAAGCCGCTTCGTCGCCGGGCACCACGACAACGGTGATTTCTTCTATTCCCGCGCTGAGTGCTTCTTCGACCAGGATGCCGAGCACGGATTTCTCGGTGCCGTCGCGGTCGGTGAGCGTTTGCAAAGGCAGGGTGCGCTGATGGCGGCCTGCAGCCGTGATAACAGCTTTCGTGATGGGCATTGTATAACCTCCGAAAATAAATTATTAGACTTGTTCCTGCAGAAGCCGAACAAAGTATCGGACGCGGATTCACGCTGATTTTCGCAGATTTACCGAAAATGATCTGCGTGAATCTGCGAACATCTGCGTCCTAATCCAGGTCGGCGCTATCAGGGAACAACGCTATTGTTGATTCTGTCGTGAACGAATACGCTCGATGGTCCGGTAAAAAGCATTCTCCAGGTCAGGACTCCAGGCGACCGCATGTTGCTGGAGTCGAGTCAAGGTTTGAGCATCGCCGATGTAATAGAGTGCATCGAGAGCCTTATGTTGCAGGTAATGCGATTCGGCTTGGGTAGGGACGGCTTGCAGGTTCAGGACCCCGAAATCTCCCAGGGCAATGTCGGTGAATGGAGAAACGGCGGTCATATCGTAGAGCCAACCGATGGATTGGATGGCGATACCTTTCAAGGGGATGTTCGGGTACTCATAGAGACAACGGTAGAGGAAGGCGCGCGCACGACTATCCTGGAGACGGATTTTGCCGATCAAATAGGCAAGCTGGGGGTACCATTTCTCCTTATTCGCCAGTGTGATCGGGTTGAGAACTTCCTGCATTTCTTCATTCAGAAAGGGGAGGATGGCTTGCTGGGTGACGAATTCCGGGTCGAGTAAGGTGAGTGCGGTGGCCGCACTGGTGCGTGCCTCATCGCTGAAGTGCGGTGAGAGAAAGACCCGGATGAGCACCTTGGCCGCCGCTTCGGTTTTCAGGTCACCCAGGGCAAAAGCGGCTATAGATTGAATGCCGAGGTCATGGTCCGCTTTGGCCAGATAGGGGAGCAGCTCTATGACATAGCCGTTGGCCCAATCGTTCAGCACTTTCGCCAGTTGCGGTGTGAGGGCCTCGATCTCGGTATACGGCGGCGTTAACATTCGCCGCAGAGCCAGGATTGCCGCCAGGCGCACCTCGCTATCTTCGTACAGCGGCTCCCCTGAGGGGGAACTTCCGATCGGTTTGTGGGCAATGTCTACCAAACGTGGAATGGCCGCCGGATGTTTGAGCTGGCCAAGCACCTGGACGATGCGTATCCGGCGTAGGGCACGCGGTTCTCTGGCCTTGTCCAGCCGCCAAAGCAGGGTGCTGACGATGTAATTGCGCAATTGCTCGTCGAGACCTTTCCCCTGGCACTCGCGGATACAATCGGTCGCCAGGAAAATCTGTTCCCCTTCACCCAGGGCAACGCCGTAGAGGATTTCCTGGATGAGCTTGAGCGGGTTCGGCATCAGCCCGGCGAGCAACCGGAGGGTCTCTTCCCACCAATAATAACGGGTATGCCGCCCTAGCGTGTCAACGATGTCGCTCAAGACCTTCTCGAAATCGGGATGGGCCAGGAGCGCCTGGGCGCAACAATAAGCGCGGATGTTGGCGCGGACAAAGCGCACCGACTCTTCTCCTACCGGCATCAGCAGGCCCTGGGTGATCAGTTTCTGGTAAAGATTTTCGAGGTTATACCCGCGATGTCCGCGCGTCTGGGCCATGATCTCGAAGGCTTCGTCGAGGGGGAGGGTAGTCCGAAAGGTGGATTGCATGCGCCAGGCCAGCGCGAAGAGGGTTTTCGCGGCCCGTGAGCGCATGCCCGGATCGGTGACGATCTCGGCAAGGGCGTCGTTGACGAAATCGTGCAGCACCTGCACATGGGAAGACGGCGTTTTGCCCTCTTGGGTTTGTTGTAACATCTTGAAGAGCAACCAGGGAATGCGTGCCAAGTCGAAGAGCTGAGCTTCTTCCCAGCGGGCATAGAGCTGCTCGGCCTGTAGCAGGTCGGGAATCCGGCCCAGGTAACGGCGGAGATTCTGCTCGGAAAGCGGCAGCAGGATCAGCGTATCGGAGATGTGAAGCGCTCCGGTATCGAGAGCGTCGGTGTTGAAGGCAATGATGTATTCGTGGCGGGGATAGTGCTGGATGAAATTGTGTAACGCACTACAGAAGCGATGCCGGCCGTGATAGGGTAGCATTTCACTGTTGTCGAACAAAATGCGCAAAATGGGGCCGCTATAGCCTTCCAGTATATCGCGGGGCCGGGGTTCTGCTCCTTCCTCCCAAAAAGGTTCCACGGCTTGCAGAACGAGGCTTTGTAGACCTCTCTCATCGCAAGGGGCATCTTGGGATAGGGTTTGCAGGTCAACATAGACCGGAATGACGAGAGGGACGTCGTTTTGTTCCAGTGATTGCTGAGCCGTGATGTGGCCGATATGCCGCATTTCGGTTGTCTTGCCCATGCCGGCATCCCCAACCAGGGCAATCACCGGCGGGCCATACGCTCCCTCTTCTTTTTTGAGGGGGGCCAGTATATCCATGATGGTGTCTATCAGCCCGCGTATTCTCTTTGAGCAGCGCATCGAAGTCAATGGTCAGGGCGTTGCCGCTGAAATGCCGGACTTCCAGTGGCAGATAGAGGCCGTCTTTTTGCAGGGGATTGAATAGCGGGGCTTCCAGGAGAGCGCGCAATGCCTTACGCACGGGGTCGGCGGTGAAGAGCTGGCCGTTTTTCAACCGCATAAAGAGCGCAGGCGTGGCCCACGCCTTTGGATCGTTCTCCAGTAACAGCAGCCGCGCTTGGTTCAGGGCGCGATCCACAACGCCATGCTCCAGCAGATAGCGATAAAAGTTCTGGCTTAGCTCGCGGGCAATGGCTAAGGGGATGGTGTCCTGCATAGCGATGACGGCCGGGACACCGATTTGAGCTAATTGGGGCGCCAGGCCGATATAGGGATTGCCGTTTTGCGGGTCGCGTTTTGCACTTTCGCACGCGGCCAGGAAGATCAGGTGGGGTGGAGGATCGAGGGTGGCCATAGGATTGACGAAGTCCGCATCTTTGTGCGGGATGGTAAGGCCGTCGGCGTTTTCGAGAAAGAGAAAAGCCGTGGTCTGGCGAAAGGCCCCGTGGCCCAGGAAGTGAAGGATATGGTAGCCGGGGAGCGTGGATAATTCGTGCAACAGACTATCCAGCGTGGTGCTGCCCTCGCGGATGGTGGCGCCGGCCTGTCGCAGGCGCGCCTGTAGCGCAGCACTAAGGCCGGTTCGACCCGGCATCAGCGTTAGCCGGAGCTGTCCCCCCCGTTGGAGACCGCCTAACGCCGTGAGCAAATTGTCGACTTCCTGCTCGACATCAATGACCATCAGCCCGTAATCAATGAGGTCCGCCGGATTGGCTATGGCCACCAGCATGCGGAGTGGTCTTGTTGTGATAGGGGGCAATTCGGCGATCTCCAAGCCCGTGTAGCGTGAGAATGGCGTTTGGGCCGTGGCGGTAAGAGGCGATACCCGGTTATATTTCGAGGTATGCAGCCGTTCCCAGATCAGCGCATGCAATTCCGGCGCTTGAGGGGCGATCCACAGGCGCAGGCGCAATTGACCATCGGTATGGGCTTCCGCGTAGCCGACCGCGCGATCATAAGCTCGACGCACCAAGCCGGCGAAGAGGGCGTTGAACAAGGCCAGGCCGTAGGCCGCCACATCATCTTCCATAGCCTCCAAGGCGGAACAATCAATTGACATTGCCCCATCGCCGAAGTGGATGCTATCGTTCAACCAGGCTTCAACGGGATAGCATTGGCGCGTCTCATTCCACGGATGGATGCGGATTAAGAGATCGGTATAATCACGGGCTATTTTGGGCATGCGGCCCTCCCCTTGAAGGTAGTCAGATAGCCGTCAGGCAGGTAGTCCGATCGTTTATGTTGGTGGATCGAATGGATTGGTAACGATGAGAGATAAGCACTGGGTACACGTTAGAATCCTTTATGCTGTGCGCGTTGCCGTCGCGCTTCGTAGAGGAAGATCGAGGCTGCCACCGAGGCATTGAACGACGTGGCGGAGCCGTACATGGGGATGGTGACATAGGCGTCGCACAATGTCTCGAAGTAATGGCTAAGGCCTACGGTCTCGTTGCCGATGGCGACGACGGTAGGGCCGGTGAGATCGTGAGTGTAGAGCGGCACTGTGGCGTGTGAACTGGTGGCGACCACCTGTACACGCCCCAACGCTGCCCGTGCCGTCGCCAACCACGCTTCCAAGACGGCATGCTCCGGTACGCGCAGCACCGGCAGGGCGAACAGCGAACCGATGCTGGCGCGTACCGTCTTCGGATCGTACAGATCGGTCGCGTGCCCGGTGATGATGACGGCGTCCGCTCCCAGGGCGTCGGCGGAGCGGATCGTACTGCCCAGGTTACCGGGGCTGCCCGGTCGGTCCAGCAGCAGGACAAGCAAGTCGTCTTTGAGCGGGATGCGCGTCACCTCGTCAGGACGCTGGGCCACAACCGCCAGCAGCTCCGAAGCCATCTCGCGGTCGCTGAGCTGGGTAAGGACATAGGCGTTCACTTCCAGGCGTGCCGCCGGCGGCGTCTGGGCGATGATATCGAGGCCCCAGTCGGTATGTTGCGCCTCAGGGCAGTAGATGAGCCAGCGCACCTCCCAGTTGTAAAGATACGCGGCGCGGATTGCGGCAACGCCCTCGATGAAGAAGAGCTTTTCTTTGTTGCGCTCCCGCCGCTCCTCGGCCAGAGCACGGATGAGTTTGATTTTATCGTTTTTAAGGGAAGTGATCACTTTTCTGCTCACAAGAAGAGTGGAAAAGCTCCGCTCCTATAGCCGAATGGTGACTATCTCCGCCTTGCTATCCGGAATGATGTGGACGCCCTGGGCCTCAACCTGCGCCGTGCCGCCTTCCACCGACTGCACCGCTGCGCTGTTCCGCAATACGAGACTCCACGGCCGGGTTGCACCTTTGACCTGCACGTGGATCTGCTGCCCGATGCGCGTCGCGGTGACGGTGAGCGCCGTCTCGCCTTTGAGTGTCGGCACACGTGCGGAGGTTGTCGCCCCATCTGCCAACTCGAAGAGGTGGAACGTCACGCCATCGGCGAAGTTATAATCGGGCCTGCGGTCGTTCGCGCCGACCGCGATGATCGAGTTGGGGCGCACCATCAGCGGCAGGCTCAGGTAGCCGTGCGTCTCGCGCACCCAGCGCCCGCCTTCGACCACGCTGTTGTCGAGGAAGTTCGTCCAGCGACCTTGCGGCAAGTAGTAATCCACCCGACCATCCGGCGAGAAAATCGGCGCGACGAGTAGCACCCCGCCGAGCATATATTGCCGATCCAGATAATCACAGCCCGGATCATCGGGGAATTCCAACGGCATCGCGCGCAGCATGGGGACGCCGTGTTCGTGGGCCTCGATGGCGGCATCGAAAAGGTAAGGCATCAGCCGACACTTGAGCTTGGTGAAGAAGCGCAGCACGTCGCTGGCGGTCGGACCCTCATAGCCGGCTTCGTCGAAGAGCCAGGGCACGCGGTAGGAGCTATTGCCGTGCAGGCGGCTGTGCGACGAGAGCAGCCCGAAGGCGCACCAGCGCTTGTACACATCCGCCGACGCCGTCAGCTCGAAGCCGCCCATATCGTGGCTCCAGAAGCCGAAGCCCGACATGCCCAAGGAAAGGCCGCCGCGCAGACTTTCGGCCATAGATTCGAAGGTGGCGGTGCTGTCGCCGCCCCAGTGGACGGGGAACTGCTGCCCACCCGTCGTGGCCGAGCGCGCAAAAACGGTGGCCTCGCCCTTGCCGAGTTTCTCTTCCAGGACTTCGAACACCGTTTTGTTGTAGAGATAGGTATAGTAGTTGTGCATCAGCACGGGGTCCGAACCGTCGAAGTAGACGACATCCGTGGGGATGCGCTCGCCGAAATCGGTCTTGAAACAGTCCACACCCATATCCACCAGGGCGCGCAGTTTATCCCCGTACCAGCGGCGTGCTTCCGGGTTGGTGAAATCCACCAGCCCCATCCCCGATTGCCACTTGTCCCATTGGAACACCGTACCATCGGGCCGTTTGAGCAAATAGCCGTGTTTCATCCCTTCGGCGAAAAGCGCCGAACGCTGGGCAATGTAGGGATTGATCCACACGCAAATTTTCAGGCCGCGCGCCTTGAGACGCCTGAGCATTCCCGCCGGATCGGGGAAGACCGCCGGATCCCACTCGAAGTTGCACCAGTGGAAGGCTTTCATCCAGAAGCAGTCGAAGTGGAAGACGTGCAGCGGCAGGTCGCGCTCGGCCATGCCTTCGATAAAGCCGGTCACGGTGGCCTCGTCGTAATTCGTAACGAAGGACGTGGTCAGCCACAGGCCAAACGACCATGCCGGCGGCAGCGCGGGCCGTCCGGTGAGCGCGGTGTAACGATCCAGCACCTCTTTGGGCGTGGGCCCGTAGATGACAAAATAATCCAGGTACTCGCCCGGCACACTGAATTGTACGCGCTCGACCTTCTCCGAAGCCACCTCCAACGAGACTTTCTCCGGGTGGTTGATGAAGACGCCGTAACCGCGATTGGTCAAATAGAAGGGGATGTTCTTGTACGCCTGCTCGCTGCTTGTGCCGCCGTCCTCCTGCCAAATATCAACGACCTGCCCGTTTTTGACGAAGGCTGTGAACCGCTCGCCCAGGCCGTAGACGCACTCGCCGACGCCGAGCGCCAATTGCTCGTGGATGAAGCGTCCTGCGGCCGTATCAACGATGCCCAGGGCGCGCCAGCCACTTTCGGTGATGACCTTATCACCGTCTTTGAACTGCACTTTCCAGTCGCCGGCTTTCTCGATGCGCGCCGTCAGTTGCCCGCTGGTCAGCGTGGCGGCCTTGGGGTCATTGTGGATGACGACATGCGGCGCGGGCTGGGGAAATAAGGTGAATTCCGGTTTGCGTGGATGTCCACCTTGGAAATGCTGAACTTGCACACGGATGACGTTCTCCATCGGCGAGGAGAAGCGCACGGTGAGTAACGGAGGCCCAAGGGTGTCGCCGCGGTGGTTGATGCGACGGGTCGGCGCGTAGACGGTCAGCGCGTCGGGTTCTACCTCCATATCATAGACGTGAACCGCGTAGTGCGGCGTCACGCCTTCACGAATGTTCCAATAGCCATCGGTGAATTTCATAGTCTAGCCTCCTCTGAAGATAGTTACAGGTTGCAAGTTACAGGTTGAAAGTTGAGAAATCCGCTAGAATCTGTTGACGAATTTTCTTTTCATTTGCGAAATTATAGAATCTCTGCGCCCTTTGCGTTCTCAGCGGTAAAATTCAGGGAACTTGTGTAAGTCCTGATCATAAAATCTCTGCGCTCTGCGCGTTCTCGGCGGTGAAATTCAGGGGACTTGCGTCAGTCCCATTCATAAATTATAGCTTTCCTGCGTACCTCACGTCATACGGCGCCAGTTGCGCGATGGTGTAAGCCCGACGAATCTGCACGAGCTGCTGGATGTGCCATTGATCGTGGATAACCCACGAGGCGACCATGTCGCCTGCGCGCATGGTGGTATCCCAGGGTGTGGAAATGTGCCTCTCCCAATCAGGCGTGTCCAGGCTGTCGAGCCAGGCGAGCGAGGCCCGGCGTTCGGCGAGAAAATTCTGCACGGATGTCTCGAGGTCGCGCTCGTTGTAGTGACGCTCTGTCACCCACGCAAAGGGATGGATGGGCGACCAGGCCTCCTCCGGTCTGTGCAGGATAGCGTCGAGGTGGGCGCGAAAATCCTCGCGTTCTTCATCGTAGAGATGGTTGACGATCTCCAACAGTGACCAGGTCTCTGCCTCCGGCTTCCACCTGGCTTGTGCGGGCGTCACCTCCTCCGTGAGCAGTCGAATGATCTCCGCCTGCTGCGCCATTAAACGTTTGAGATATGCAAAGTCCATCGCTCCCCCCGCCAAGATAAGCCGCGAATGCTCATCAACTCACACAAATTCTGACCTCTGTTCATGGCAAGTCGTGCGGATTCGCGGTAACAAAACGACGTTACCAGGGCCATTCGTTGCCCTGATAATCCACGAGGACCAGCCGGTCTTCGTCGTCGCGCGGATTCACGAAGAAGGGAATCGCGTAAGCCGCGGCCTCTTCCGGTTCGAGATCGGCCTCGGTGTTCTTTTCCCCACTCATATACGAGCGGATCCAACCGGGATGATAGACGCGGAAGGTATAGCCTGCGGGGCGCAGATGGTTGAAGAGATTTTTGATCGCCATATTGAGCGCAGCTTTGGACATGCAGTAGCCGAACCAGGCCGTGCGTTGACTGCGCGTGATGCTGCCAGCTTCCGAGGAGACAAAGCACAGTCGCTTGAAGGTGCCCTGATCCAACAGGGGCAAACAGGCTTCCACCACCCGCAGGGGGCCGAGCGCATTGACATCGAACAGGCGGTGCATTTCGTCGTAATCCTGGGCTTCGCGGATGGTGCGCTGGTTCGTCGGCGAGCTAACACCGGCGTTGTTGATCACCATGTCGAGGTGGGGGGCGTTCATGGCCACGGTTTGCACTGCCGCCTGCACCGATTCCACTGCCGTCACGTCCAGGGGGACAATGTGCAAAGCGCCGGGATTTTGCTCGGCCAATGTCTTCAATGCCGGCCAATCGGGCATATACTGTCCGGCGAAGACGCGCCACCCCTCCTTGAGCAGGCCGGCGACCAGGCCGAACCCCAGTCCTCGATCTGCACCGGTTACCAAGACGGTACGTCTCGCAGCGGCACACCAACGCAGCGCATTGTTGAGTAGCATTTGGAAGGCAGGCTGCCGCCAAACGTCAACATTGTGGCCGGGGGTGAGCAAGCAGACCCGTCCTGCTCCTTCAAAGCGTGTCCATCCGCCGGGTTGGATGCCGTGCTGAGAGGTAGTAGTCATAAAGATATCGGCGTTGGCATCGTCGAGTGCCATCATATAGTGCTCATCCACGGCGGTGAACGGGGTGACTCCTACGGTAATGGGATGACCGATTTGCGGTTGCACCGTGACCGGACATTGCGGCGGATGGCTGACGAATACGCCGCCGAGCAAGGCGCGAAAGGTAGGGGTTTGTGCATAGCCGGCCGAGCCGGAATGGACGACGAGCAAGCCGTTGCCGCGACGGACATATTCGGTGAAGGCGGCTTCGACTTCTTCGCTCATCCAGGGACTCTCATCCATCGCCGATACGTTGTTGGATTTGACGAACAGCACCACCGGATAGGCTGCCATCCGCTCCGCCGACCATTGGGCGGCATCCTCCAGCCAGTCGAAGGTGAAGCCACGTTCTGCTAACGGTGCCAATCCCTCACGCGCAATGTGGGCGGGATGCCAACGATCATCAGCTATGACTAAGACGCGCATATTTGTCACTCCTTTGAAAATAGTTGGGTGCTGGTTACTGGTTGCTGGTTGCTGGATGCTGGTTGCTGGATGCTGGTTACTCGTTACTGGTTACTGGATGCTGGTTACTCGTTACTGGTTACTCGTTACTAATTACTCGTTACTGATTACTCGTTACTCCTTGAACGTTGAGAATGAGAGATAAAAATCTGCTTAAAGTGCAGGCACGCACATTATACGCCCAGAATTGATTTTAGCACGCTTGTAAGGGATTACAATGCTGCTCGTTATCACGCTTCTGGCCTTTGTGCCCTTCGTGTCCTTTGTGTTAGGAAAAGGGCTTGAACGGTTACATTTGGTTTACATAAGGAGCTACGCGATGACAACGTGGCTCAAGAGGAGCACCGCAAAGCCCGGTGTGGCCGCGCCCGATCAAAGGTGGGTACCCCCAGGCTAAGGGCAACTGTTGAAGTCTATGGGGCAATCAGAGCGGGTGAGGGGATTCGAACCCCTGACATCAGGCTTGGGAAGCATGCGTTCTACCACTGAACTACACCCGCACTAACGATCAAAATTATAGCACAAGGCCCCAGCTTGGCAAGTTGACGCTTTTTAATGTGAGGTGTGTGATTGCATTTGTTGCCCAAAGCGAGTAAAATAAGTTAAAGTGACGTTTGTTTTTTGTGGGATTGCGTGATGGCCTGAAAAGGAGTCTGAGATGCCGAAAAAGAAGCCGGAAGCGACTACCGATGAGAGCAAGCCCATAGATTGGAATGATCCGAGCCTCTATTTCAACCGCGAATTGAGCTTTCTTCAGTTCAACTTGCGGGTGTTGGAAGAAGCCCTCGACGAACGACATCCGCTGCTAGAACGGGTCAAATTTCTGGCGATCTTTTCGAGCAATCTCGACGAGTTCTTTATGATCCGCGTGTCGGGCCTGTACAGGCAGGTAGTTGCCGGCGTAGTGGAAACCCCGCCGGATGGGATGACGCCGTCCGAACAGCTATCCACCATCCGCCGCGAACTCTTGCCTCTGCTGACCACCCACATGAATTGCTGGCAAAACGATATCTTGCCCAAGCTCGACGCCGAGGGCATTCATATCTTGCCCTACACCGCGCTCAAGGGGAAACAACGGAAGCTGTTGCGTCGCTACTTCGAGCAAGAAATTTTCCCTGTGCTCACCCCCTTAGCTTTTGATCCGGGGCATCCCTTCCCCCATATTTCCAATCTCAGCATTAACCTGGCCGTCGTGGTGCGCGATCCGGTGCGCGGTGAACGCTTTGCGCGTTTGAAGATTCCCGATGCCTTTCCCCGTCTCTTGCGTATCCCGGAGGAAGAGAAGGCCGATGATTACGATCCCCTGGGGTTGAAAACCGTCGTAGATAACAACTTCGTCTGGATCGAAGAGGTGGTCGCAGCCAACCTGGACATGCTGTTCCCCGGTGTTGAGGTGGTGGCGGCGTATCCCTTCCGGGTGACGCGCGACGCCGATCTGGAGATCGAGGAAGATGAAGCCTCCGATCTCTTGGAAACCATCGAAGAGGAGGTGGGACGGCGACAATTCGGCTCGGTCGTGCGCCTGGAAGTGGATAAACACATGCCCAAGAACATCCGCGATATCTTGTACCGCAATCTGGAAATCCCCCTGCATTTGGTTTATACGGCAGATGGGCCGATCGGCCTGGCGGATTTGATGGGCCTGATGGCCGTGGAGCGACCGGATTTGAAGGATACGCCGTTTGTGCCGTATGTTTCCCGCTCTCTGGCCGGGGAGGAAAGCATTTTCACGGTGATCAAACGTAAGCAGCGTATCCTGTTGTACCATCCTTACGATAGTTTTACGCCGGTCGTCAATTTTCTGGAAGAGGCCGCCCGTGACCCGCAGGTTTTGGCGATTAAGCAGACCTTGTATCGGGTGGGCGCCAAGGCACCGGTCGTTGACGCGCTGCTCAAGGCGCGCGAGCATGGTAAACAAGTGGCCGTGCTGGTCGAATTGAAAGCCCGCTTCGACGAGGAGAACAATATCAGCTGGGCCCGCGCACTGGAACGTGCCGGTGTCCATGTCATCTACGGACTGGTGGGCCTCAAGACGCACGCTAAAGTATGCATGGTGGTGCGCCGCGAATCCGACGGGATGAAACGCTATGTCCACCTAGCGACGGGCAATTACAATGCGACGACCGCGCGCATTTACACCGACTTGGGTTATTTCACGGCGGACCCGGATATCGGCGCGGATGTAGCCGACCTGTTCAATACTCTCACCGGTTATTCGCGGATGAGCACTTACCGCAAACTGCTGGTGTCACCGTATGGAATTCGCTCGGGCATCATCGGCCGCATCGAGCGCGAGATCAACGTTCACCAGAAAAACGGCAATGGTTATCTTGCCTTCAAGATAAACCACCTGGTTGATAAGGACTGTATCATTGCTCTCTATCGCGCTTCACAGGCCGGGGTGAAGGTGGATTTACAAGTACGCGGCATTTGCTGTTTGCGGCCGGGTGTGCCGGGCGTCAGTGAAAATATTCACGTGACTTCCATCGTAGGGCGTTTCTTGGAGCATCCGCGTATCTTCTATTTCCACAACAATGGGGACGATGAAGTGCTGCTGGGCAGCGCCGATCTGATGCCTCGTAATCTGGACCGACGGGTCGAAGTGCTTTTCCCGATCGAGGACCCGGAGCTACGGGCCGTCCTTCGGGATAATATTCTGCGCATACACCTGCGGGATAATATGCAGGCGCGCGCGCTGACCTCTGACGGCACTTACAAGCGCGTTCGCCCTAAGGCGGGGGAAGAGGAAATCAATTCGCAGCTATGGATGCTAGGCCATCGGGGTATCTGGCAGATCGGTGAGTGAGGCTTCCTCGGTTGGGGGTTGAAATAAACCGGATAGCTTTTCCGAGTACGCCGTGGGTGAGGTAGCCAGCATATCTTCGGGTTGGTAATCGAGTTCGCGCGTTAGAAGTTTGACCAGCGTTTGGATGGTCTTGACGCGCGAAAAACGCTTATCATCGCTTTCCACGATGGTCCACGGGGCCACTACCGTGCTGGTGCGGAGTAACATATCCTCGACGGCTTCCTCGTAGAGTTCCCACCTGGCATGATTGTCCCACGTTTTGGAGGTAACCTTCCAGGCTTTATGAGCAGTCTGCGCGCGCGCTTCAAGACGGCGGAGCTGTTCCGCCGGACTGATGTGCAGCCAAAACTTGGCGATGATGAGGTCGGCTTCGACCAGTTGCCGCTCGAATTCGTTGATCTCGCGGTAGGCACGTCGCCACACACTTTTGGGATAAAGCCCTTCGACCCGCTCGCTTAAGACACGTCCGTACCAACTGCAGTTGAAGATGAGGATTTGCTTCTTATCCGGGGGCAAAAGGCAGCGCCAGAAACGCCATAGGTAGTGATGGGTGACTTCTTCGTTCTGCGCCGGCCCGATGGCGTAAATCTCATAGCCGCGCGGATCCAAGCGTTCGGTGGCGGCTTTGATGTTGCTACTCTTGCCGGCCGTATCCATTCCCTCGTAGACTACTACCAACGAACGCCGCTGGAGATAGAGCTGATAGGCCAATTGGCGGAACTGCAATTGTGCGCGGAGCAGTTCTCTTTGGTAGACTTTGCGCGGTAAATTCTGATTCAAATCAATGGCCTGTAACATGAGTGGGTTCCTCTTAAACCTCTTCGCTCTCTGCGGTCTCCGGCTCGGTTTCTTCTACGACGTCGAGAGGGGGAGGCAGTGGTTGGCCACGCGCTTGAAGGGCTTCTTCAAGCCGCCGGATGACCGCCTCAAGGGTTGCGATGCGCGCCCATTCCTCATTGGTCGCCGGAATGACCACCCAGGGCGCAAGAGGACAGGTAGTACATTTCAGCATCTCCTCGATGGCGCCGATATAGTGCTCATACTTGCGGTGACGTTCCCAATGCGCCGGCGTGACGCGCCAACTGGAGAGAGGGTCGCTTTGCCAGGCAGTGAGTCGTCGCGCCTGTTCCTCTTGATTGATGTGGAAGAAGAACTTGCTGATGACATAACCGTCGTCTGCCAGGGTACGCTCGAAATTGCCGATGTCGCGGAAGGCTTTGTGCAAATCTTGTTTTGTCATGCTGCTTTCCACCCGCTCGGTTAAGACCCGTTGGTACCAACTGTGATGAAAGATCGCCATTTCGCCATAGGCAGGGATTTTGAGCCAAAAACGCCAGAGCCACGGCATAAGCGTTTCATAAGTGCGGGGAGGCAAGATGGCGTGGACGGTAAAGCTTCGCGGATCGAGTTTTTGGGTCAGCACCTTGATGGCCGCGTCTTCTGCGGTGGTATCCCAGCCCTCGAAAACGATGATGACGGGGATACCGGCGTCTCGACAGGCGACTTGCAACGCATAAAGGCGCTGTTGTAGCCTGGGGCGCTGTTCTTTGTAGGCACTTTTTCGCAGTTTCTGCGTGAGGTCTACGTTTTCCAGCATTTCCATCCCCGCAATGGTGGGGAAACCATGATTCTCCTGAAAAAGGCCTTTCTAACCACAAAGGACACTAAGGACGCCAAGTAAGGTTGAAAATTTTCGATGATTCAACGCCCAAACAGTCATCTTGTTGATTCAAACCTGAAAATCCTTTGTGTCCGTTGTGGTTTTTACAGTGCAGTCAGCCATGGACTCTCATGGTTTCCCCGGTGATGCAGCCTGGCAGCGTTACAGATTGGCGACGGCGGCTTGCAATGCTTCGGTCACCGCGTCAATGGCCTGGTTGCCGTCAATATCAACCAGAATGCCCTTATTGCGGTAATAGTCAATCAAGGGACTGGTTTGATCCCAGTAGACTTTGAGCCGGTTTTGCACGGTGGCTTCGGTATCATCATCACGTTGGTACAGGGGCCCGCCATCAATGTCGCAGATGCCCTCTTTTTTCGGCGGATTGAACTTGATGTGATAAGGCTCCCCGCAGGTACGGCAGAGCCGTCTGCCAGTGACGCGCTCGACCAAAATCGCGTCGGGCACGCTGATATTGAGCACGCCGTTGATGGCGACGCCTTTCTCCGCCAGCGCTTTGTCCAGCGCTTCGGCCTGCGCCAACGTGCGCGGGAAGCCGTCGAGGAGCGCCCCGCCGGCGCAATCGGGCCGGTCGAGGCGATCGAGCACCATAGCAATCGTGATGTCGTCGGGCACCAGGGCGCCCTGGTCCATATAGGCCTTCGCTTTGCGTCCCAGTTCGGTATCGTTTTTGAGGTTGTAGCGGAACAAATCGCCACTGGCGACGTGCGGCAGGTGCAAATATTCACTCAACCGTGTCGCCTGTGTTCCCTTTCCTGCGGCAGGGGGGCCAAGCAAAATGACATATTTCGGGTTTGTGGTCATCGGTTTCTCCTTGTCTCCTAAGATGATTGAAATGTATTCCGGTCTCGTTCAAGAACGAACAGCGGTGATCATGACGTTTCCGCATCCCATTTTACGATGCTGGCGGCAAGACCGCCAGCGCATTGGTCAGCAACTGGGCGAAGCGGGTTCCCTCGAAGCGCTGCCAGGCTTCAGGAAAAGTGCCGACCAGGCGACGAATTTCGGCCTGACAGAAAGCGAGATAGGCGGCTACGTCAGGTGCTCGAGGGGGTGTTTGAGTCCAACGCAGCTCTGGAGCTGCCGGCGGCGTCCACGTCCCCCACGCCAGGACGTGATGGAGGTGCATGCCGGCAACGACGGCGTCCTGGAGTGCTCCCAGGTGGTTCTGCAAAGTTTTCAGGGCCTCGATGGCCGGCCCCACCTCGGCTCCCAAGAGTTCGCGGAAGTATTCCAGGGTGTAGCGTAGGTTCTTGGTTACGATACGCATCTGGTGATAGTCGGTGAGCGCGGCATCGGGCTGAGCGAGCCGAATCCTGCAGGTGTAAAACTCGGCCAAGCGTTCATCGAGCAGGGCGGGTATGACTTCGGTGGCGCGACGGGCGGCATACGGCAGCGTTAGCATGGCAGGAGGAAAAGGTTCCGCTAAAAGGGCGGCAAATTCGCCCTTAAAGTGTGCGTAGCGCCGCCCGTCGAGATAGTCGAGCAGGGTGTGGCGCGCATACTCGTATTCGACATTCCATGCTTGACAAAGGATATAGAGGTCCGGCTGCCGGTTTTTGGGGAAGGTGTTCAGGTAGGCTTGGGCTTTTTCACGGAACACATCGAGGTCTCGGACGCGCCCCAGCAGTCGCCCGGTACGTTGTAGTCCTTTGAGATAGGGTTTCATGGCCACGGCGTTGACAGTCGCGGCGAAAACCCGCAGCGCCGTGCGCATCCGTCGTGTAGCCACGCGCATATCATGCAGGGCTTCGGTATCTTTGCCGGCCCGCGTGCCGGCCTCATTGATGAGCATTCGCAGGAGATGTAGACGCAATGTCTTGCGGGCAGCTTCGGCGATGGTATCCTCTGGGGTGAGACCGGGGAGGGCCGTGTTGATGGCGGCCAGCCCGCGCTCGAACTTGGAAAGTGGCTCGGCGACCAGGCCGGGCATGTCTGCCAGGCGATCCAGGATGGCCTGCAGATCGGCCACGGTGCCTTGTCCTTTGATTTCGATTTCCAGCTCAATGGACGGTTCACGGGTGCCGTTCACCAACAACGTCACGGTATCGAGGCTTAATTCGGCCACCAAACGCTGCCCTTGTTGCACAGAGCGCGTCAAACGGCGTTGCGCGAGGCTGAAGAGGGGGGTCAGGGGTGCGGACCCGCTCAACGCCAGGATACGCTGCTTTACGTCACTATCCGGCCATTGATCCACCGATAGCGGAAGCGGTGTCGTTGTCGGCAAGTTTGTTTCCCATTCTTCGCGGCGGTGGATGGCCCCGCCGCTCCCTTGCAGAGCTTTCAAAGTGATGAGGCATTGGCCGTTTTGGTCACGCCGGCGGCAGGCATAACCGGCCGCCAGTATTTTACAATCCGGCGTGTCCAGATACGTATCGTGGATGGCGTAGAGATGGCTTGCCGAGATCACGAAAGGCCCGATGGAATCCAGGGCCTGCAGTTTCTCGTAGGTCTGGGTATCCTGTATCGTGAATTTGGCCTCAATTTCCATACAGCCTCCTCCCGCAGCGGTTGATTGTATTATATGGATTTCTTCAAGAGCTACAAGTTTACAGGGTGCATTTCAGAATGGAGGCGAATTTCCTACGCATTGCACCGCAGAGCATGCAGTGTTCGCAGAGATTTAAGAAATCCCTCTGCGCTCTCGGCGAACTCGGCGGTTAAATCAGGCGTTTATCTGGCTTTT
>FWPV01005780.1_pt1 | contig 24381 bp, 15 predicted proteins | sample 2228371 | NCBI WGS metagenome assembly FWPV01 (sample SAMEA103939776, study PRJEB20133) | metagenome | reverse complement strand
CGGGACGCGCGGGCGCGGGGAGAGGGGAAGACTTTTGAGGGCGACCCGGAGGGGTTCGCGGGACGCGGGGGTGCGGAGAGGCCGGGCCGACATCCTTCTCGGTTTCACGGTAACTCTCGCGGCACGCGGGGGCGCGGGAATAAGAGCAGGCTTTCGAGCGCTGCCCGGAAGGGTTCGCGGGACGCGGGGGCGCGGGGAGATCTGTTTCCGGGGGCGCCTCCGTGGGACGCTTCCAGGGCTTGCCGCGCGGGCGCGGGGAGGCCGGTTGTGATAGATTATGGGCATAGGCCTCAGAAAAAAAGGAGGGAGAGGATGTTCGACCGGGAGAAATGCGACCTTTGCGGAGACTGCGTCTTTCTGTGCCCCTACGTGGACTACGACCGCGAGCAGTCTATAGAGCAGTTCCGGGCCCTCATGGAGGGCGGCACCCCCGAGATCGTCAGCCAGTGCGTCACCTGCGTGGCCTGCAACCAGTTCTGCGAGAAGGGCGCCAACCCCTTCGACCTCATCCTGAAGCGCCAGGAGGAGACGGGGGTGCTGAACATCCCGGAGCAGAACACCGAGGTCTTCCGCAACCTCCCCAAGGCCCCGAGCCAGGTGATAGAGGGAGAGCCGGGCAGGCCGACCCTTTCCCTCTGCAGTGTGGGGGACTTCATCCCCGGCCTTTTCGAGGGACCGCTCTTCCAGGGGATGACGGTGCTCAAGGGAGGCGATTATTTCTGCAACGTGGGCTGGGTGCACCTGGGTTACGAGACGCCAGTGCGCGAGGGAGCGCGGCGGGTGGTGGAAAACCTCGCCGCCATGGGGGCCTCGGAGATCATCTTCTACCACGACGACTGCTACGCCCTACTTGCCTCCATGGTCAAGGAGTACGGCATAGAAGTGCCCTTCCGTCCCGTGCACATCATCGAGTATCTGCTGGAACAGGTCAGGGAGCGGAGGGATGAGGTCAAGCCCCTGAACATGAAGGTAGCCTACCAGCAGCCCTGCGCCTCGCGCTATACGCCCTGGAAGGACGAACAACTCGACGAGCTCTTCGATCTCATCGGGGTTGAGAGGGTGGAGAGGAAGCACGACCGCAGGTTCGCCCTCTGTTGCGGGTCGCCCATGATGCCCCGCGACCGCGACAAGGCCATGGAGATAAAGAAGCGCAACATCGACGACGCCGTGGAACACGGGGCCCAGGCCATGGCCTATCTCTGCCCCCTCTGCGTGCTCAACCTGCGCAAGGTGGCCGACGCCGCCGGGCTGGAGGGCTACCACATCATCGAGCTCACCAAGAAGGCCCTGGGTCTTACGTGAGACCCCGGGCGTTGCTGTTGATTTCCTGAACGACCCTTATTGGCGTGTTTGCCGGGGGTAGCGGGCACGGCCGGCGAGAGGGCGGGACGCATGCCGCGATGGCATGGTCGGCGGAGACGGGCTGGTATGCCGGTAAGCGAGATGAGGAAAGACCATCGGGCATATGACGGGAAGTCGATCCCCGGATCCCGACGACAACGGCGGGGGCTTTATCGGCACGCGAGTTACTCCGGAGGGGTCGGGAAAAATGCCTGGCGGTCAGGATGCCCGCGAAGGCCGTTCTGAGATTCCCGCCCGGCACCTCTCGTATCATGAACCATATATGCCTTTACCTTCGACATGAACGGGATGCCGCCGTGGACGCCTTACGGTCGGCGTCCCCACGCGTCAAAGACCCCCACGTACCTTTCCGATCAAGGACCCGATGAGGGATGGGGCCCCGGCGGCGCTCTCCCCGTAGCCGTCGGCCCCCATGTCGGCGGCCACGGCGGAGGAGAGAGGCGCTCCTCCCACCACGATGACGGGCCGCGGCTCCAGCGACCGCGCCAGCTCCACGGTGCGGCGCATGTTGGGCAGGGTGGTGGTCATCATGGTGGAGAGGGCAAGCACCCCGGCGCCGTTGGCCCTGGTCTCGTCCAGGAACCTCTGGGGCGGCACGTCGTAGCCGAGGTCGATGACCCTGTATCCCTCGGCCTCGAGCATGGCCGCCACGAGGTTCTTCCCTATCTCGTGGACGTCTCCCTCCACCACGCCCAGCACCACCGTCTCGCCCGCATCGAGGGCGCCGGACTCCCGCAGGGAGGGAAGCACGGCGCGCATGCCGGCGTGCATGGCCTCGGAGGCCATGAGCAGCTCCGGGAGGAAGTACTCGTGGCGCTCGTAGAGTTCCCCGGCCTCCCGCATGCCCCGGCATAGACCGTCCTGGACGATCTCCCGCGCGGCGACCCCCGCGGCCAGGGCCTCCTCGCACCGCGACGCGGCCTCTTCCTCCACACCGTCCCTCACCGCCGCCGCTATGGACGACAACACCAGGTCTTTTTCACCCATCTCGCTCACCCTCACTTTATCGGGTATCTGCCGTAGATCTCCGCCGCCCGCACCACCGCCAGGGCGTTGACCAGCTCGATGTTGGGCGGGTACTCGCAGGCCGGCGCCAGGACGTAGCCGCCCCCCGGCGCCAGCGCCCTGATCTGCTCCCGGGCGAGTTCCATGATCCTGGCGGGCGGCTCCATGAGGATGCTCTGGGTGGGGATGAGGCCGGCGATGGCCGTTCTCTTGCCATATTTTACCTTGAGCTCCGCCAGGCTCTCGCAGTCGTCCGGCAGGTCAGCGAGGGATACCAGGAGCGGCTCCATGTATTCGAGCTGCAGGTCCAGGTAGGGCCCGGAGCCGCAGTTGTGAAGGGCCACCAGGGCTCCGTTCCGCCTGATCTCGTCCGCGATACGCCGGACGTAGACCCCTTCCATCTCCACCCACAGCTCGCGGGATATCCCGGACTGCGAGGCGAAGAGGGTGTCCAGCATCACCGCGTCCACGCCGGTGTCGCAGAGGGCCCGCGCGTAGGCGGTGAGCACCTCGGTGACGACCTCCAGGGCGGCCTTGACCTTCCCGGGATGCCGCACGCAGTCCACGAACAGCCTCTGGGCGCCGCGCATCATGGAGAGGACCCCCAGGGGGCCGAAGATGAACCCCATGACCGGGTAGCGTATCCCGGCCTTCCTGGAGAGGATCCTGCCCAGCGTGATGCACATGCCCATGCGCGGGGAGCTGCGGGGGTCGAAGGGCTCGAGGCGCTCGTAGTCGTCCACCGTGGCGATTCGCGGCCTGCGATAGTCCGGATATGCGGTGCTGTACGGGGGATACACCATCTCCTGGCCGAAGTCGGCGGCCTCCACCGAGAGGTCGATGACGGTGTAGAGGACGTCGCCGCCGATGAGCTGGTTGGCGGCGATATAGGCCTCCGCCGCGGCCTCGGGATCGCGCGAGAACCTCTCGTAGGATATGCCGGTGAGGCGGCGCGCCGCCCCGAGGAGGAAGTGGGTCACCGGCACTCGGTCGGGCTCCCTGTGAAAGGCGGCGCACAGCACGCGTTCCAGGGGCAGGAGTTCCCCCACCTTCGCGTGCGCGTGGAAGAGGCCGGCGGCGGCGCGCATCATACCCATGGTGGGCCTGATGAGCCTGCCACAGACGCGAGGATAGACGGACATGTTTTTCCTCCCCACCCTTGCTCTGCCTGACTGCCGTAGTGTCATGGTAACATCCGGAAACGTGATTTGAAAATCCAAAGCGGAGCCCGATGGCCCGCCCCCTGATGCCCCTAATATTCCGTTCGGGATTGACGATAATGTTCATGAAAACCGGTCTTCCGCAAGGGGGCGAATTGCGCGAGTTGCGACGCATGGTGGCCGTGACGGCCTCTGTCTCGTTTCTCTTACTGTTCGCCGCGCCGTTCACGGCGGCCGCCGGGGCCGGCGCGTCCCGGGCCGGGGTCCTCGCCCCGGGAGTCGGGACGCCGGACGCCCTCGAAAAGGACTACCGCATACTCCCGGAAGGAAATGCTGTCGCAGGGACGGCGAGCACTGCCTTCTCCACCCCCGGCACGGTGGGGGAACGATTCGGGGTGGCCTCCAGCCACATCAAGCTCTACGACGGGGCGACGGTGGAGAGGGAGTTCGCCGCCGCGGAGGATGCCGGCGCGTCCTGGCTGCGCTGCGATTTCGCCTGGTCGGACCTGGAACCCCTGCCGGGGGCGTGGAACTTCTCCGGGGCGGACGCGGTGGTGGAGAGGGCCGGAGCCCACGGCGTGAAGCTGCTGGGCATCCTGGGGGCGGCTCCCCCCTGGGCCAACGGGGGACAGGACTGGAGGTATCCCCCCACGGACCTCGAGGCGTGGCGGGGATACGTGCGCACCGTGGCCACGCGCTACCGCGGCCGGGTGGCTGCCTGGGAGGTTTGGAACGAGGAGAACATCCACGCCTTCTGGATGCCGGAGCCCGACCCGGAAGCGTACCTGGTGCTTCTGGCCGCGGCCTCCGCTGAGATCCGCGCCGCCGATCCCTCGGCCGTGGTGGTCATGGGCGGGGTGGCGGGCTTAGGCCCCGACTACCTGGACGCCTGCCTCTCCCTGGGTGCGGCGGAATACGTAGACGCCATCGCCTACCATCCCTACGCGGAGACCATAGGGGAGGAGGGGCAGCCGCCGGAGGACACCTACCGCCCCAAGGAAAGGCTCTGCCGTGACCTGGTGGCCTTCGTGCACTGGCTGGTCTCGCTGTATACGGCGAAGGACCTGCAGGTCTGGATAACCGAGGTGGGCTGGACCACCAGCCCCGAGGCGCCGAGCGGGGTGGACGAGGACACCCAGGCGGACTACCTGCTGCGCACCCTCATAAACTACGCCTCCACCGACGTGGACCGCGTGATCTGGTTCAACCTGCGCGACACCCACCTCGACGACTGGGACCGCTGCGGGCTGCTCAGGCGCGACTTCACCCCCAAGGCCTCGTATGCCTTCTACTCCACCTTCACGCGGGTGTTGGGGGCGGCTGCAGGGACGGACACCGCCACCGTCTCCTTTTCCTGTTCACGACCTCAGACCCTGGAGGCGCACTGTTTCCGCATGGCCGGCGGCGGACTGGTGCTTTCGGCCTGGAAGAGCGACGACGCGGCCGATTCCCTCTCCTTCACGGTCAGCGACCCTGATTACGCGGACCCGCTGCGCGTGGATCCCTTGAGCGGCGCGACCTCCGCCCTGGCGGGGACCTCGCGGGACGCCGCGGGAAGGATCACGGTGAGCGGACTCCCCGTGGGGAAGAGGCCGGTCATCATCACCCTCGAGAGGGGAGCTCCGGAACCCGAGCCGGAACCGGGTCCGCAGCCGCCGGAGGGAGGCAGCACTTTCTTCTTCGCCGAGGGCTACACCGGAGAGGGTTTCCAGGAGTACCTCTGCGTGGGGAACGCGGACGAGGTCGAGGCGGAGGTCGAGGTGGAGTTCCTCTTCCCCGACGGCTCGTCCTCCTTACAGCGGTTCAGGGTGCCGCGAGGCTCGCGTTTCACCCTCGACGTGAACGCCGCGGCGGGGCCGGACAGGGAGGTGTCCATGGTGGTCACCTCGGAGCGGAGGGTGGTCGCCGAGCGCCCCATGTATTTCACCTACGGGAGGGGGTGGACGGGGGGTCACGCGGTCACGGGAGCGCGGGGTCCCGCGCGGGAGTGGTATTTCGCCGAGGGCTACACGGGAGAGGGTTTCGATCAGTGGCTGTGCGTGATGAACCCGGGAGGCGAGGCCGCGGAACTGACCTTCCGTTTCCAGACGGAGGAAAAAGGGGAGGTGTTGGTGGAGGGTCTCGGGGTAGGCCCGCGCTCCCGCGCCACCTTCCGGGTCGACGAACTGCTCGGCGGCGGTTTTCAAAACTCCTGCGCGGTCCAGGCCTCCGAGCCGGTGGTGGTAGAGCGGCCGGTCTATTTCGATTACCTGGGAACGGGTTCGCATCACTGGGAAGGGGGTCACTGCGTGATGGGGGCTACGTCCACCGGGCGCCGCTTTCTCTTCGCGGAGGGCACCACGCGGGAGGGATTCGAGGAGTGGATAACCCTCCAGAATCCCAACCCCTTCCCCATCGAGGTCTCGGCCCTCTACGTGTTCGGGCCGGAACAGGGGGAGCCGCTGGGCCGTACCTACCGCGTGGAGGGCGGGAGGAGGTCCACCATATTCGTGCCCGCGGAGGTGGGCCGGGACAGAGACGTGTCGGTGGAGCTGACCTCGGAGGACGGGTTCCTCGCGGAGCGGCCCGTGTACTTCTCCTATGGCGGGGAGGGGGCTGGCGGATGGAAGGGCGGGCACTGCGTCATCGGTGCGGCAGCCGGGGCGGACGAATGGCGGTTCGCCGAGGGATACACGGGAGAGGGGTTCCATACCTGGCTGTGCGTGCAGAACCCGGGCGGCGAGGAGGCGGTGGTGGAGGTCGCCTATCTCACCCAGGAGGAAGGAGCCCTGGAGCCGCGCACCCTGAACGTGCCGCCGCGCTCCCGCGCCACCCTCTTCGCCAACCGGCACGCCGGCGCCGGATACCAGCTCTCCTGCCGGCTGCGCGTGCTCGCGGGTCCCGCGGTGGTGGCCGAGCGGCCCATGTACTTCTCGCATGACGGGCGCGACGGCGGGCACGACGTGGTGGGGATCCCGGGAGATTGAGGCCCGCGCCGCGGGCACAGGACCGGTCCACGCGCTCACGCTCGAGGGTCTTCCCATATAAAACTTGAAAAAAAGTCCGTTTTGTGGAATCATTTCCGTGGGGCGTGGGGCAGGCTCGCAAACGCGAAGGACATCAAGGATATCACCTGTGACGGGGCGAGGTGTTGCCTGTGAACGGTCGCATTCACGTGCTCGCGGTAAAGATGCTCGTGCCCCTGGCGGCCATGGCGCTGCTGCTGCCCGTCCTGCCGGGCTGCGCGCCCGACCCGGTGTACACCGAGCCCGTGCCGGGAATGGTGTGCAGGTACGATTTTCCCTCCTCGGCGGACGGCCTTCCGCTGCCCTGCACCGTCTATCTTCCCAACGGGTACGACTCCGGAAGGGCTTATCCGGTGTGGCTGGAGCTGCACGCCCTCTACGGCGTGCCCATCCTCTCCAACGATCCCGCCAACCCCTTCTCGAGCGAGATGAAGAGGATCGCCGACGAGAGGGGCTGGATCATACTGGCGCCGTGGGGGAGGAATCTGCACAGCCTTTTCGCCGACGGCATGGACAGGAGCGGGCCTCCACACAACGAGCCGGAGATCCACGAGGATTTCTCCTCCGGCGCCGCGTCCTGGCAGCCCCTCGGCGGCTCGTGGACCGCGAGCGGCGGGGTATACAGGCAGTCCATGATCTCCCCTTCCTGGAAGGAAGCGGTACATACCGCCTCCACGGGCCGGGACTACAGCGTGCGCGTGAAGATAAAGGACCTCACTCCCCCCGGCGTGGAGAGCGCGGTGGGGGTAAATCTCCGGCGCGGTTCCGGGGGTGACTGTTACCACGTCGACCTCTACCGCGACGGGGGTGGCAACAGGTCGGTGAGGTTCTTCAAGGTCGAGGGAGGACAGTGGCAGCACCTCTACACTCTGCCCTGCGAATGGGGCCCGCTGGTGCCCTCCGAGGGCTGGGTGCACCTGAAGTTCTCCTGCTACGACGACTATCTCGAGGTGTACGTGAACGAGAACATCGTCAACATGCAGCCCGCCTACGACGCCACTCCCTACAATTACGGGCGGGACGTGCCCGGTGCGCCCCTTCCTCCGGGAGGGGTCAGTCTCTGCAGCTACGGCGGGGTACACGAGTTCGACGAGGTGCGGGTGCAGAACGAATACAGGTATGGGGAACGCGACGTGCTGGACTGCCTCATGGGGGCGATGGAGAAATGGCGCATAGACCCGGCGCGCATCTACGTTGCCGGACATTCCCAGGGCGGCCTGGGAGCGTTCGTCCTGGGCCTGCACCACCCCGACCTGTTCGCGGCCCTGCGTCCCGCCGACGGCCTTTCCGACCTCCATTACGATTACCAGTGGCTGCTGAGGTATTATCCCCGCAACCCGGGGCCGCCCTATGCCTACGTCAACGACGGACGGCTGACGGACTATATCCGCATGCTCGCGGGCGGCGAGCCCGGCGCGGATAACCCGCGGTGCCTGAGCGTGCTCCACGCCAACAGCGCGCGCTTCATCCTTGAGAACGCGGTCAACACCCCCTGGCGCATCGTCCACGGCACCCCGGATTCCAACATCCCCAACTGTTACGAACCGGTGGCGGTGGCGTGGTGGGTGCCGTGGTGGATCTTCTGGACCCAGGCTCCCGCTCCTCCGGAGTACAACCCCGCCACCTCCACCTATGCCAACGGCAGGGACATCGCGGACCTCCTCGCGTCGTGGTCGGATGGCACGAGGTACTGCTGCCAGTATCTCACCCACCCCCTCATCGGCCACGGCTACCTGGACCCCTACGGAGACACGGCCGCCTTCTTCGCGGAGCGAGCCCTCGACCGCTCTCCCGCCGAGGTGGCCTACAAGGCATACGACCATGCCCATTGCGGCGCCTGGTGGCTGCGCCTGGAGATACCCCGTCCGGGCGTTGATGAGCCGGGCATGGCCCGGGTGAGGGTGAACGCGGGGGATAACGCGGCCTCCATCCATGCGCGGAACCTCGTCCGCCTCGTGCTGGACCTGCCGTGGATGGGGCTGGATAACGGCGCGGGCAAGACGCTCCGCTTCGACCTCGACGACGACACCTCCCCCAACGTCTTTCCCATCGCCGACACCACCGGCTCCGTGACCCTCGAGCTCGCGGGCGCCTGGAGAGCTGTGTCCGGGTACGAGGTGAGGCTGGACGGCGCCCTGCTGTCCCCGGGAACCGGATACACCGTGGAGGGGGCGCGCATGGTCGTTCCCGCGGTGCCGGTGGCGGGAGGTCACGTCCTGACCATCTCCGTGCCGCGGGACTGCCCCTCCAACCTGGCGCCCGATCCAGGGGCGGAGGAGGGGGCGGGCGGCCTTCCGGCCGCGTGGAAGGGGCAAGGGGCGGACGCCCAGGCATCCTTCCTCTGGGAAGACCTGGAAGCGCACCGCGGTTCGCGTTCGCTGAGGGTGAAGGACGCCTCCTTCGTCTCCGCGGGCGGAAGGGCGTTCTGGAGCTCCCGGCTCGTGCCCGTCGAGGCCGGCAGGGATTACCTACTGACCTCCTTCCTCAAGACGAGGATGCTGCGCGGTGCGCAGCCCGGGCTGGGGGTCGCCTGGTATGACGCGGCGGGAAAGCTGCTCTCCACCACCTGGACCTCGCAGTCGGCGACCGAAGGCTACTGCCTCAACCGAGGATGGACGCCCCTTTCGCTACAGGCGACGGCGCCTCCCGGAAGCGCCGGCGCGTTGCTGCTCGTGGGACTCGAGGGCGAAGCGGCGGGGAAGGCCTCCGGAAGCGCCTGGTTCGATGACCTCTCCTTCTCCCCATGGGGTCAGCCCCGGACATGGGACAATCACGTCAACCCCATGGGGCCGGAATCTCCGCCGGCACAATAGCGCTTCCACCCGTCGTCCGGGATGTCCGTTCTCCGTCGTTCCGACCCCGGACACGGGACAAGAACAGAAAACGCGGCAGACACAGCGACAGGAGCCGTCCCGCCCGCGGCCCTCGAGACACGGCGCACGGACATTGCCCGAACCACCCAAGGGGAGTAACCTGAAGGCAGGTATGTACAAGGAGACCGTCATGAGGGTCAGCCCCGGACATGGGACAAATGCGGGAGGCGCGGGCGTGGAGACCGGAGCCGACCCGCCATCACCCCCCGCAAGATCCCGCCGCCCGTTCTCGAGACGCCTGCCGCGCGCGGTGTCGCATCGAGTCGAGAGGCCAAGCCCGCGGCGCGGGGCTTTCCCGGCCCGGGCCGCGGGCGTCAGGCTCGCCCTGGCCTGCGCGGCGGCGCTGATCCTCCTGGCAATAATTTCCTCTACTGGGAGCATCGCCGGCACGGGCTCCCCCCCTCGGCAAGAGATGCCGGACAACGCCCGTTTCGCGCGCGATCCCTTCACCGCTCGGACCGGTGAGCTTCTGGTCGGACTCGAGGCCGCGGCGGCGGAGGGTGTCGGGAAGATGCTGGAGGGCGCGGGCGTGGGCCGGGCGGAGGAGGAGCTGCTGCGTTCGGGAAGGATGTCCCTGAAGAGGGTACGCCTGGCAGGGGATATCTCACCGCGGGAGGCGGCGGCGCTGCTGGAAGTCCTGCCCCAGGTGCTCTACGCGGAGCCGGACCACGCGGTGCGCATGGATTACGCCCCCGCCGACCCCGCCTACCAGCCCGAGCAGTGGGGCTTCAACAACTACGGCCAGGATATCGGAGGAACGGAAGGCCTCCCCGGGGCGGATATCGGAGCCGAGGAGGCATGGGACATCGAGCGGGGCTTATCCAACCCCGTTACGGTGGCGGTGGTGGACACGGGCCTGGACCTATACCATCCCGACCTGGAGGACAAGACCTGGGCGAACGCGGGAGAGGTGCCGGGTAACGGCGTGGACGACGACGCCAACGGATATGTCGACGACGCGCGGGGGTACAACTGGGCGGGCATCACCCAGGGCCGGTATTACTATTATGATTACGCCGAGGAAAGGTACTACACCACCGCCTGGTATTTCGGCTACAGCACCACCAACCGGCTGCTGGCGCAGTCCATAAAGGGCACCGGCTGCCCCCTCACCCACGTGGGCATCATCCTGCAGAGGGTCGGGAACCCGGCAGCGGGCGTCAACGTCTCGCTGCGCTCCTCCCTCTCCGGCGAGGACCTGTCATCCCTGTATATCGCCCCCGGGGAGGTGAGCGAGTCGGGGGGAGAGATATACCTGCCCCTTTCCGTTCCCGTGAACCTGGCGGAAGGAGCCACCTATTACCTCGTCTTCCAGACATCCAACCTCGATGCCTCGAACTATTACTACCTCTACCACAACTTTGTGGACGACCCGCCCGACCCCGACACCGACCAGTACGACCCTTACCTCGACGGCCGCGAATACCGGTGGACGGGATCGGCGTGGGAGGAGTTCGGGAGCCGGGACTTCTACTTCCGCACCAACCCCAACCCCCGGCCCCGGGACGACAACGGCCACGGCACCCACGTGGCGGGGATCATTGGGGCCGAGGAGGGGAACGCGGAGGGAGGGGTGGGGGTCTCCTTCGGGGCCGGGATCATGACCCTCAAGGTGCTGGACTGTTCGGGCAGCGGCTATTACTCGGACATCATCTCCGCCATGCGTTACGCCGCCGACGGCGGCGCCGGCGTGATCAACCTCAGTTTGGGAGGGACGTCGTATTCCGACGCCATGCAGGAGGCGGTGGACTACGCGCGGGCGAGGGGCGCCGAGGTGCTGGCCGCGGCGGGCAACAGCGGGGACGGCACCGTGCTCTATCCCGCGGGATGCGAAGGGGTGGTGGGGGTGGGCGCCACCACCAACCGCGACGAGCGCGCCGCATTTTCCAGCTACAACCAGTACGTGGACCTCACGGCGCCGGGTTGGTTCGTCTATTCCACCATGCCCACCTACCCCGCGGCCCTCAACTCCCTGGGATACGGACAGGGTTACGACTACCTCTCGGGCACCTCCATGGCCACCCCCATGGCCTCGGGTCTGGCCGCCCTGGTGCGCTCCCTGCGGCCGGGTTACGGACCCGACGAGGTATGGGGCGCCATGCGGGACAACGCCAGGGACCTCGGCCCACCCGGCCGCGACGACGAGTACGGCTACGGACGCATCGACGCCGCCGCCACCCTGGAGAGCATCCAGGTCGCCCCCTACATCTCCTCCCTCGCGCCCTCCCGGGGAAGGGTGGGGGAGAAGGTGACCATCGAGGGCAGCGCCTTCGGGAGCGTCCGCGGCGCCTCTTCCGTCTCCTTCGGCGAGGTGGAGGCCTCCCTCTACGACGCATGGTCCGACACCGCCGTGACCTGCTACGTGCCCCCGGGCGTGGCGGGGGTGGTGGAGGTGACCCTGACCACCTCCGGCGGCACCTCCAACGCCGTGGCTTTCACGGTCGAGGAAGCGCCTCCCTCCACCACCTGGTACCTCGCCGAGGGCTGCACGCAGGGGGGCATGGAGACCTGGGTGCTGGTGCAGAACCCGGGAGACGCCCCCGCCTCCATAGCCATTGATTTCCAGACCGCCACGGGACGGGTGGAAGGACCCCGCGAGACGGTGCCCGCCCGCTCCCGCCGCACCTACGAGGTGAGCGGGTACGTCACCGCCTGGGACGTCTCCACCACCGTCACCTCCGACCTCCCGGTGGTGGCGGAGCGCGCCATGTACGGCGGGAACCGCACCTGGGCCCACGGTTCCATCGGTTACGCGCCTTGATGGTGAGGTCAGACGAACCGGTCAGGTCTCAACAACTCGCGCCCGGAAACATCGACATGAGGGCCCAGGTATTAAAAATCTGCATCCGGTACCATTGCCCACCGGTAGAAGGCATGCGCCCCCAACGCTTAAGGGAAAGTAAACATCCCTTCGAGTGTCGATCGCGGCGAGACGAGGATCCACCGGGCCTATCTCCATAGTACCGGAGATACAACCCCACACGGATTGAAGATTGAAATTAGGACATATGTCCTAATAGTAAGATACGACTCCATTCTTTGACCATTCTTTGACCCCACGGATTGAAGATTGAAGATACGACCCCATTCTTTATAATAGGAGGAGGCTGGAGGACGGGAGAGGACGGGGGGCGTTGCATGGAAGAAAAATACATCCTGGTCAACGACGTGGGCACCACGGGGGTACGGGCGGTGATCTTCGACCGCGATACCAACGTGGTGCGGGAGGTCTACCGCGAGATCCCGCAGATATTCCCGCGTCCCGGATGGACAGAGCAGGACCCCGCCGACCTCTTCGAGGGATGCGTGGAGGTAACCCGGACGGCCCTGGAAGAATCGGGCATCAAGCCCGTGGAGGTCGCGGCCATGGGCATCGCCACCCAGAGGGCTACCAGCATGATCTGGGATTCCGAGACCGGAGAGCCGGTCTATAACGCCATCACATGGCAGGACACCAGGATGTCCGACGAGTGCGAGAGGATAAACCGCAGCGTCATGTTCCGGCTGTTGCACCTGGCCGGCGGCGCCTATCAGCGCATCGCTCCCTTGAGCGAGAGGCTGCGACGCAATCTGGTGGGGAAGCTGCTCATCACCGCCGCGCACTTCACCGTCACCCCCGCGCAGTCCTCCGCCCACGCCCGCTGGGTGCTGGACAACGTGCCGGGAGCGGCGGAGAAGGCGGCGGCGGGAAGGCTGCGCCTGGGCACCGTGGACACCTGGCTGGTCTGGAACTACACCCGCGGCGCGGTGCATGCCACCGACTTCTCCAACGTCAGCGCCACCGGCATGTACGACCCCTTCGGCATGCGCTGGAGCCCCCTCCTGCTCAAACCCTTCGGGCTCCCCGGCGGCCTGGTGCTGCCGGAGATCCGCGAGACGGCAGGGGATTTCGGGGTGACCGAGGTGTTCGGCGACCACATTCCCATAAGGTGCGTGGTCGCCGACCAGCAGGCGGCGCTCTTCGGCGAGGCCTGTTTCGAGAAGGGCAGCGTGAAGTGCACCAACGGCACCGGCTCCTTCATCGACGTGAACACCGGAGATGAGCCCATGGCCTCCATATACCGCCTCACCCCCCTCATCGCCTGGAAGCTGGAGGGGAAGACCACCTACATGATGGAGGGGATCATCTCCAGCGCCGGCTCCTCCGTGCAGTGGCTGAGGGATAACCTCCAGATCATCAGGGACGCGGCGGAATCCCAGGAGCTGGCCCAGGGCTGCGAGGACTGCGGAGGGGTCTACGTGGTTCCCGCCTTCACCGGCCTCACCGCCCCCTACTGGGATCCTTACGCCCGCGGTACGGTCATCGGCCTCACCCGTGCCACCACCAGGGAGCAGGTGGTGAGGGCGACCCTGGAATCCATCGCCTACCAGTGCAAGGACGTCATCGAGGCCATGCAGAAGGACACCGGCATCGCGGTGAGGAAGATCAAGGCCGACGGGGGAGCCTCCGCCAATGATTTCCTCCTGCAGTTCCTGGCGGACATCCTGGACGCGGAGGTGGAGCGCCCTCAGGTGCTGGAGGCCACCGCCCTGGGGGCCGCATTCTTCACCGGCATCGCGGCGGGGATCTGGAAATATCCCCACGATATCCTGCGCATCCGGCGCGTGGACCGCGTCTTCAAGCCGGCCATGGACGCGGAGACGCGCGAGAGGCTTTATGCCGGCTGGAAGAAGGCCGTGGAGCGCGCCTCCCGTTGGGCCTAGGCGGTCATTTCCGGGCAGCGCCTTCAAAAGCGCCCTCACAACCACCTCACAAGCGCCTTAACAAGCGCCTTCATAAGCGGCTTTTCATAAGTCCGTTTGCCTGCCGCCCGGCCTGCATATAGAGCGCGCGACCGGAGCGTGGCGGCCTCTCTTTCGGACCGGCACCCGGTTCGTGCGAGTCGCTTTGCGGTCCGTCCGCCGGCGGCCTAGGCCCGACCTCTTCGCTATATGCCCGCGGAGGAAAGAAAGAACCAGGCGAGCGGAGTTGCCGCAGAACACCCGGCTCGTTGACAGCTCGGGACCGGGAGCCATAATATTATCGATATAACGTTAACGTAAACGTCATACAATGGGGGGCGGCCGTCAAGGTTCACATTTCCCGTGCAGCCACACGAGCGCCCGACCCCGACATGGCCGACGGTGCCGTCACGGCGGGATGCGGTGGCGGCGGGTAAAGGAGGAATGCCATGTCCCTGCCGGACAGGAACAATCCCTACAGCTTCAACCCCTACCTGGAGTGGCGCAGCAAGGTCGATTACTATGCCGACGACCCCTTCCTCCAGGGCATGGTGCGCGCCTTCGCGGGCGAGGAGGCGGAGGAGGTGGACCGAGAGGCGAGGGAGTTCTCCAGAAAGGCCTCCTTCCGCTGGCGCGACTTCGCCGAGCGCATCGCCACGCCGGAAAGGCGTCCGTACATGATGCACTACGATGGCCACAAGAACCGCATCGACCGCATCGTCAGGCCCTACGAGGTCGAGGTCATGGAGAAGGAGGTCTTCTCCGAGGCCCTCTTCTCCCCCCATACCTCGCCCTGGACCCGGTTCATCAAGATCGCCCTCCTGAGCCAGAACTCAGAGGCCGGGATACTCTGCCCCTTGGCCTGCACCTGGGGGCTGGTGGCGCTGCTGGAGAAGTACGCAGACACCCCGGAGACCCTGCGCATCCTGGAGCACGCCAGGGACGGCATCGACGGCGACTTCGCCATCGGGGCGCAGTTCGTGTCCGAGATCCAGGGCGGCTCCGACGTCCCCGCCAATCTCGTGGAGGCGGTGCAGGAGGAAGGAGGCTGGCGCCTCTACGGCAACAAGTTCTTCTGCTCCGCGGCCCACGCGGACTACGCCGTGGTCACGGCCAAGCCCCGGGGTTCGGAGAGGGTGGGGCTCTTCGTGGTTCCCATGTGGCTGCCCGGGGACAAGGAGCGGGAGAGGCGCAACGGCTACACCATCGACCGCCTGAAGTGGAAGCTGGGCACGGTGGAGCTGCCCACCGCCGAGATCACCTTCGACGGCGCCCTGGCCTATCCCACGGGGCCGCTCGACCGCGGCGTGGCCAACGTGGTGGGCATCGTGCTCACCCTCTCCCGCCTGGTGGTGGGCATCGGCATGAGCAGCGGCATGCTGCGGGGCCTGCGGGAATGCCGCAAGTATGCCGAGTTCCGCACCGCCTTCGGGCTCCCCATCGCCTCCTTCCCCATGGCGGCGTGGCAGCTGGAGAAGCACGAGCGCCTGGCACGACGCAGCGTGGCGGGATGCTTCAAGCTCTACCGAGACTTCATCGCCCTGCCGGGCGGCCTGGCGCCGGGCCTCACCACCGACGAGCCCCTGGAGATAAAGAGGAAACGCTTCGACGTGCGGCAGCTGGTGATGCTGCAGAAGATCACCACCGCCGCGGACGCCAACGATATGTCGCGCCTGGGCATCAGCGTCTTCGGCGGCCACGGCGTCATGGAGGATTTTTCCAGCTTCCCGCGCATGCTGCGGGACGGCCTGGTCAACGAGCTCTGGGAGGGGCCGCGCAACGTGCTCCTCACCCAGATGCACCGCGATTTCCAGCGGGTGGCGGAGTGGTATCCCGCCTCCGAGTGCGTGGCGAGCATCCTGCGGGGCGCCGACCCCGAGGTGATCGAAGGATTCGCCGCGGAGATAGAGGAGCTGCTCTCCATCCCGCACCTCTTCGAGATGAACCCCAGGACGCTGGAGGTCTGCGAGCGCTGGGACGATTTCTGCGCCCGCTTCTTCCACGCCTACCAGGACCTGGCCCTGGCGGAGGCCGAGGCAGGGCCGCGGCGGGAGGAAAAGAGGATGGAGGAACTGGCGAGAGGATGAGAGACGGAGAGAAACGGGAAGGGATGCCGGTGGGCGGCAAGGGCAGCGGGAGGAAAGCACGCCCCAAGACGACCATCTCCGAGCTGGCGGCGGAGTTCGGGATCACCCCGCGCACCATCCGCTACTACGAGGAGGTGGGCCTGCTCTCCCCTCACCGCGACACCCCGACAAGCCAGAGGCTCTACGACGACCGCGACCGGGCGCGCCTCAAGTTAATCCTGCGCGGCAAGCGCTTCGGCTATTCCCTCGCCGAGATCAAGGACATCCTCGAGCTCTACGACGTGGACCCCACCCAGAGGAAGCAGATCATGCGCACCCTGGAATACGGGCTGCGGCACATCCGCGAGCTGGACGAGAGGATCGAGGAACTGAGGGAGATACGCGGGGAGATGCTGGAGTTCGCCGCCGGCTTCCTGCGCATCCTGGAGGAGCGCGGGGAGGACGGGGAGTTCGTGAGCCGCGCCCGCGAGATCGTGGAGGCGATGGAGAGAGGGGACTGAAGACGGCGGGCGGGGCGGCATGCCAACGAGACGGGACAGAGGAGGAGAGAGATGTTCGATTTCATCATGAGCGAGGAGCAGAAGTCCCTGCAGCAGGAGGTGCGCGACCTGGTGAGCTGGGTCCCGCGCCAGCTCATCCTGGACATGGACGCGATGATCGCGCCCTTTCCCAGGTTCTTCCTGGAAGAGGCCGGAAGGCGCAACCTCCTAGGGCTGCGCTTCCCGACCGAATACGGGGGACGGGGCCTCAAGTGGGAGGACGAGATCATCGCCATCTCCGAGATGTCCCTGGTGGGGGTGCCGCTCACCTGCCTCTACTCCCTGGTGAGCATCGTGGGCGAGTGCATCGTGCAGTTCGGCAACGAGGACCAGAAGCGGCGCTTCCTGGTGCCCACCCTTAAAGGGGAGAAGGTGTGCGCCGAGGCCCTCACCGAGCCCCGCGGCGGCTCCGACTTCTTCGGCGCCACCTGCACCGCGCGCCGTGAGGGAGACCATTACGTGCTGCACGGCCAGAAGCGCTTCATCGTGGGGGCGGAAGGCGCCGACTACTTCATGGTCTACGCGCGCACGGACCCCGACGCCCCGCCGCGCGACGGGCTCTCCTGCTTCCTGGTGGAGCGCGACGACAGCGTGGAGGTGAAGACGGTCTACGGGCTCATGGGGGCGCGGGGGAGCGGCACCGGCAGGGTGCTCTTCCGCGACACCCGGGTGCCGGCGGAGAACCTGGTGGGGGAGGAGAACGGCGCCTCCCACATCTTCTACCGCATGATGGTCCCCGAGCGCATGACCTCGGCGGCGGGCTGCGTGGGGGCGGCGCGCGAGGCCATCGAGCTGGCGGCGCGCTACACCACGCGGCGCAAGGCCTTCGGGGTGCAGATAAAGAACTTCCAGGCGGTCTCCTTCATGATCGCCGAGAGTCTGGTCAAGCTGGACTCCATGGCCAGCCTCATCTGGATGACCGCCCGGGCCATCGACTCCGGGGTGCCCCACGGGCGCATGCGCCGCATGGTCTCGGAGTCCAAGAAGTACGCCACCGAGGCGGTGTGGGACATCGTCTACAACGCCATGCAGGCCATGGGAGGCATCGCCTACACCAACGTCTATCCCATCGAGAGGATGCTCCGGGACAGCCGCCTGCTCTCCATCTGGACGGGCACCAACGAGATCATGAACCTCATCATCCAGCACGAGTTCTACAAGGAGCTGGAGGAGAAGGTGAGGGGAAAGCGCGACGTGGAGCTGGACGCCCCCGAGGCCTTCAACGAGGAGGAGAAGATCTACGAGTAGCCTGCGTGAACCCCGACGCCTCGATGCCGGTGTGGGGTCAAGCCATTTCAACGAGAAGAAGATCTGCGAGTAGCCGGCGGCGAGCACGGTCGCGCGCCGCCGTCAGGACCGCGGCGCGAGGGAGGCGAGGAAGGGGCGCAGGAGAACGGAGACGGCTTCCTCCCCACGGGGGATGAGCCAGTCCTCCTCGTAGGCGAGCATGTAAACGAGGAAGAAATAGATGAGCACCAGGATCCAGGAGACGAAGGAGGTGTCCAGGGCGGGGTCGAGGGTCCCCTCCTCGATGCCCGCCTGCATGAGCTTCTCGATCTCCTCCGCGCGCTCCGCGAGCAGGCCCTCGATGTTCTCCTGGAACTCCCGCGTGGCCGCCTCGGAGATGGTGTTCACCACCACGCGCAGCATGTCCGGGTTTTCCACGCCGAAGCGGAAGTGGCTGCGCATGAGGGCGTCCGCAAGCTGGTTGAAATTGGAGGCTTCCGGGAGCTCCTTCCAGAGGTGGTCCACGATGGACCCGTACACCTCGTTGCGGACGGCGTAGAAGAGCTCGCGCTTGCCGGGGAAGTAGCGGTAGATGGCGCGCTTGGTGATGCCCGCCTCCCTGGCGATGTCGTTCATGGAGGCGCCGTCGTAGTTCTTGGCCGCGAAGGCCTTGATGGCGGCGGCGATGATCTGCTGCCTGCGGGCTCCCCTCGACCTGCGCGTCCTCTCCGCCATCTCCTCACCCCCCTCGCTCCGTCGTCCCGGCCGTCGCCAGCAGGCGGTCGATGAGGTCCAGGTATTCGGCCTTGTCCCGGAAGGGCACCTCCAGGCCGAGGGCGTTGGCGATATAGACGATCTCCACCAGGGAGATGAAGCTCCAGGCGAAGTCCGCCACCTCGAGGTCTTTTCTCACCGCCCCCTGGCGCTGTGCCTCCTCGAGCATGTAGGACACGGCGTTGTGCAGGCGGTGCAGGCGCTGCACCGGCGACCTGCGCAGGCCTCCCGAGCCCAGCTCGGGTATGGAGTAATAATAGGCGCGCATCTTGCTGCGGTGGCGGACGGTGTAGTCGAAGATGGCCTCGGCCGCTTCCCGCAGGCCCTCCAGGGGGGTGCTCCTCTTCAGCACCCGCCTGGTGACATACCTGGAGATGTCCTCCACCGTGGCGTTGCGCATGCTCTCCACCAGGTCGGCCTTGTCCCGGAAATGCTGGTAGAGAACGGGCTCGGTGATGCCCGCCTCCGCGGCGATGTCCGCGGTGGTGCAGCTGTAGTAGCCCCTGCGCGCGAGGCACCTCTCGGCCGCCTTGATGATGCTCTGCTTCCTCTTGTCGGCAGGCAGCCTCTTTCTTCTCATCTCCCTCGACCTTCGTGTCGCCGCAGCGGTCCCGCGGCCGGGCCTCCAGGCCGCTCCCGTTTCGGGACGCCGCGCGCGAAAAAGCCTTCCTTTCCGGCATATAATACCACATCCGAAGGCCGTTTTTCTCACGGCATGGAGTCCCGGAATATCGTTTTCAAGGAAGGATGTGGGGCTATCTGAGATTAGGGACCGTTTCCTTGAACAGGGCCAGGGGGAACGCCTTCCTCGCCCGCGGGCGGAACGCCGCTCTCGCCGTCCCCGGCGCGCCTATCCCTGGACCTGGCCCGAAGCCAGGCCCTGACGGCGCGCTTCTTGTCCTCGGGGTCGTCGAGGTCGAAGAGCTCCCCGTCTATCTCCACGCGTCTGCCTTGCAATGCCCCACCCTGTCGGCATACGAACATGGACAGTTTTATCCAGTTATTCGGAAGCTGACGATGCTTTCTTGAACCGTACCTGCCGGGAGCGCTCCCGACCGGGGGGTCAGGAACGTCCGGGAGGGAACCCGAAACGCTCCTGGATGCGCGCCAGCGGCTTGAGCAACCATGGAGATTGGCGGGCCCTGAATCCCAGGAAGCGGGTCTGGATGAACTCCAGGATCACCCCCACCGCGTCCAGGGTGTCGAGGTAAGCGTAGTCGATGGTCATCCCCAACTGCTTCAGGGTGCCGCGCTGCAGCACCTCTATTCCCGCCTCGCGACAGGCCTGCAGACGCTCCTCCAGGTCGTGGACCTCGAACCCCAGGTGGTGCAAGCCCTCCTCGAGCCCTCCAAGGGTGTCGAGGTAGAGGTTGTTCCCCTCCACTATGTTGATGAGCTCCAGCTGTATGCCCCCGCTGTAGCCCATGGCGATGCGCCCCTTTACCGTGACCTCGCAGCCGCGGTCCAGGCAATAGGCCGTCTCCCCCTCCAGTACCAGCCAGGGCCCGATGCCGAACACCTCCTGGTAGCGGGCGATGGCCCCGTCCAAGTCCTTGACGTAGATGCCTACCTGGGAGAGGCGAGGCATGCGCAGGCGGTCTCCCCTGGACATCGTGATCCCCCTTTCCTCACGGCGCTGTCCGGGCAGGGAGCCTGGAGAGGATGGCGGAGATGGCATCCACCAGGCTCTGTTCGTACTTCTCCGGCGGGCGGTCCTTGTTGTTCATCCAGTAGATGACCGTGGACTCCACCATCCCGATGAGGATCACCGCCAGCACGTCGATGTCCTCCCTGGGTACCCTGTCGGTGTCGGTGTAGGAGGCCACCACCCCCGAGACGACCTCGATGATGCTCTTGCGTATCTGGATCACGCGCTCCCTGGCCTTTGCGTCCACGTTGAGGTCGGTGTCGTAGATGAGGCGGAAGGCAGCCTCCGACCTGGTGACGAACTCGAAGTAGGCGTGCACGCTGTGGCGGATGGAGGTGCGCCAGTCCATCTCCGACGGGTTGGGGAGGAGGAGGGAGGAGCGCAGCTCCTCTCCCGCGTTGTCGATGATGGCCAGCAGGAGGTCGAGCTTGCTGGAGAAATGGCGGTAGAGGATGGGCTTGGTGACCTCGGCCCGCTCCGCTATGGTGTCCATGAGGGCTCCGTGGTAGCCGAACTCCACGAAGGCGCTCAGGGCCGCGTCCAGGATCACCTTCCTGCGTTCCGCGGCCGGCAGGCGCCGCTTGCGATTCTCGTCCGCTTCCTTCATCTCATCACCCCGCAACATATTAGCATCAAAGACTCCGCGCCGAGAAGTGCGCGAGCGATGCGAGCAGGCTCGATGCCGGATGTTCTCTTGATGGCTGGAAAGCGGCTCTGTGCCCCTCCCTGCGTAGAGATCATCGAGAGGCCGTAGGGATGGTGAAGAAGAAGGTCGCGCCCTTTCCAGGCGCCGATTCCACCCAGAGTCGCCCGCCCCAGCTCTCCACCGCCCTGGCGGACATGGCCAGCCCGATGCCCAGGCCCGGCGCCGTGGTCGATCCCCGCCGGTAGGGCAGGAACAGCTCCACCTGAAGCTCGGGCGGGATGCCGGGCCCGTCGTCGCGGACGAAGACCACCGTCTCGCCGTCTCCCCGCATGGAGCCCGCCTCCACGCCGGGGTCATGGGAGCCCCGGTGATGCTTGAGGGCGTTGTCGAGGAGGTTTGCCATGCACCTGCGCAGAAGCTCGGGATCGGCATAGGCCTCGCGCACGCGGAAGGACATCTCCAGGCGGGGGTGAAGCCCGGGGAAGGAGGGGAGGAGCTCCTCCCAGAGCTCCCGCGTCATCGCCTCGAGGTCCACGCGCTCCTCGCCGCGGCCGCCGAGGTCCCGGCGCGCGAGATCCAGCAGGGAGCCGATGAGGCGTTCCATGTTCTCGCAGGCCACCGAGCAGCGGTCCAGGCATTCGACCTCCTTCGCGTCCAGCTTCCCCGCCGCCGATTCGCGCAGCAGGTGGAGGTAACCGCCCATGCTGGTGAGGGGGGCACGGAGCTCGTGGGAGAGGGTATGGGCGAACGCCTCCAGCTCCGTGTTGCGGCGCCGCAGCTCGGCCTCCAGCTCCATGCGGGGGGTGATGTCGATGTCCATACAGAAGGCCTCCACGCTCCTGCCCTCCACCACCAGGGGGAAGAGGGTGGAGAGAACCCACCGCTCGTTGCCCGCGCGGTCGCGGGTAAGCCACTCCCGGGGGGAGGAGGGACGCGCCTCCCGCCATACCTCGGAGAGGAGCGCCCTGAACTCCGAAGCTCCCTCCCGGTCGAGGATGAGCCGGTCCAGGGTCTTGCCCAGAGCCTCCTGCCGCGAAAACCCGTAGAGCTCCTCGGAGGCGCGGTTCCAGTAGGTGACGCGCCCCTCGGCGTCGTATCCCTGCACCGCGACCAGGGGCGCCTGGTCGATGGCGAGCTTGAAGCGCGTGTCCGCCTCCTCGGCGATGCGCTTCTCCACCTCGCCCTCGCCCTGTGCGGGCAGCTCCACGACCAGCCCCAGCATCAGCCTGCGCTCTCCGAGGTCCACCGGGGTGCCGGTGACCGCGCATCGCTTGACGGTGCCGTCCTTGCACCTGCCGGTGCCCACGAAGCCCTCGAACTCCCCCCGGCGGATCTTCTCCAGTTCGCTCTCCGAGAGCTGCCGCTCCTCGGGGACGTGCAGGTCCTGCACGTACATGGATCGCAGCTCCTCCAGGCTGAAGCCGGTGAGGCGGGAGGCGGCGGGGTTGGCCTCCAGGATGCGGCCGTCGAGCTCGCTCAGGATGATGGCCTCGTTGGCATGCTCGAAGACGAGGCGGAAGAACTCCTCCGCCTCGCGCTCCCTGGTCACGTCCCGCATCACCGCCAGGGTGGCGATGCCCCTGGAGTCCTCGATGACCGAGGCAGTGAGCTCCAGGGTTATCTCCCGCCCGTCCCTGCGCTTGACCCAGATGTCGTAGGTCTCCGGGATGCTCTCGCCCGCCTGCCGCCGTCGGTAGCGTTCCGCGATGATGTCGCGGGAGGCCGGGGAGGCGAAGTCCAGGAAGGGACGGGAGGTCAGTTCCTCCTCGTCGTAGCCGAGGATCTCGCACAGCTTGGGGTTCACGTACACGAAACGGTCGCCGCGCGCCAGGGCCAGGCCGGCGTTCATGTGTTCCACCAGGTGGCGGTAGCGCCCCTCGGCCTCCTCCCAGCCGCGCTGCGCCCGGTGCGCCTCCCACTGCTTGCGCAGGGTCATGGCCAGGCGCTTGAACTGCAGGGAGCCCGAGCGCTTGATGAAGTAATCGCTGGCTCCCTCGCGCAGGGCATGGGATGCCACCTCCTCGTTCCCCTGGCCGGTGAGGAAGATGAAGGGTATGGCGGGGTCGCGCCGGCGCACTTCCCGCAGCAGGGCGAGGCCGTCCATGCCCCCTCCCAGGGCGTAGTCGCTGAGCACCAGGTCTATATGTTCCTCCGCCATGATGCGCAGCGCCTCCTCGGCGCTCGCGGCGCCCAGCACCTCCAGCTCGGGGTCCTGCATGGTCAGGCCCCGCCGGATGAGCAGGGCGTGGTCCTGGTTGTCCTCCACGTGCAGAACGCGGATCATCTCCGTCCCTTTATCCGTCTTCCGCATGGAACCTCCGCCGCGGGCCATGACGGGTCTATGCGGCACGCCGTCTTTCCGTGCCGGTAGCGGAGCTGCTCCCGGACACCTACCCCTTGCCTTAATATTATACCGCCACGGGCGCGTTTTGGCGTTCTTCAGGCGCGGGAGGCGGCGAGCCCGGTGGGCCGGCTGCCTCGCCGTATCTGCGGAGGCATGGGGCGGGCGCGCCCTTTCTCGCCGGTCCGCGTGGCCGGGCGGCGGGGTCACGAGGGCGGAGCATCCCGCGGGGTTTATAATAGGCGCATGACGGATTTCAGGTACGTGGACGACCCGGCCGCGCTGGAGGATGCCGTGGAGCGGCTGCGCGGCTGCCGCAGCATCTCCGTGGACCTCGAATCCGACAGCTACCACCATTATGCCGAGAAGATAGCCCTGGTACAGTTGTGCGGCGGAGGGGAGATCTTCATCCTGGATCCCCTGCGCGTGGACCTCGCTCCCCTGGCGGACCTGCTGGCGGATAGGGGGGTCGAGAAGGTCTTTCACGACGTAGACTACGACGGGCGCATGCTCCTGACCTACCTGGGGGTGAAGCCGGCCCCGGTTTTCGACACCATGATCGCGGCGCGGGTCCTGGGGAAAGAGAGGATCGGGCTGGCCGACCTGCTGGCGGAGTATTTCGGTCTGGCCATGGACAAGAGGTTCCAGAAGGCGGACTGGTCCCGGCGCCCCCTTGGCGTGGGGATGCTGGAATACGCCGCCCTTGACGTGGCCTACCTGGCTTCCCTCCGGGACCGGCTCCATGACGAGCTGGTAGGGTGCGGAAGGGAAGCATGGGCGCGGGAGGAGTTCGAGCGGGCGGTGGAGGGCCTGGAGCCCATGCCCGAGCGTACCGTCGACCTGCGGCGGGTGAAGGGCGCGAGGGACCTCAATCCGCGCCAGCTCGCCGTACTGCGCGAGCTGATGCGCTGGCGGGAAGAGCGCGCGCGGGAGAGCGACGTCCCCACCTTCAAGATCGTGGGCAACGACAGGCTCCTTAAGGTCGCGCAGGC
>FWPV01005779.1_pt1 | contig 24386 bp, 25 predicted proteins | sample 2228371 | NCBI WGS metagenome assembly FWPV01 (sample SAMEA103939776, study PRJEB20133) | metagenome | reverse complement strand
GGGGTTTTACCATAACAGATGTTATTCAATTATAGGGGGGTGTTTGATGTATAAATATGGGATCTACGTGTGTCTTGTGTTCGTTGCCCTGGTAGCCTGTTTGGGTTCTGCAGCGGCGGCGGATGATGCTCAGGGTATGGACTTGCAGGTCAATGGAACCCTTGAAAGTGGTCATAACAGTACCTTCGTGGAGTCGGACTCTGCTATAACTGCTAACCAGGATGGTTTGGATGATGGTTCATCATCTAACCTGATGTTCCAGTCCACCAATTACACCTGCGGACCTGCTGCCCTTGCAACCGCCCTGAAAAACCTTGGAATCAACACAACAGAAGAGGAACTGATGAAACTCGCCGGGACAGACGAGAACGGGACAACAATGTATGGTCTGGTGGAAGCAGCGAGGGCAAAGGGAGTGAACGCTGTTGCCATGAAATTATCAACAGATGAGCTTAAAACCAACACTATCATCCACCTAATAATGGATGGAGAAGCGCACTACAGCTTCCTAAAAGAGATAAACGAGGATAATGTTTTACTCGCGGATCCAAGCCTCGGGAACATCGAACTGGATAAAGAAGAATTCAACAGAATCTACACAGGCTACGCACTAATCATAAACCCCATCACACCACAAGTAACTGCACAGGATAACCAGACTACAAACACAACACAAACCACAGACAATAACACCGCCTCAGAGACATTAAACAATCAAAACACAACCCCCCAGGACACAGAGAATCAACTAACCACAGAGGAAATGCAGAAGATTCAAGGAAAAGGTTTGTGGAGGCATAAACATTGGCATCCATGGAAGTGGAGGTGTTCTTATCATTGGAAAGGATGGAGACGCGTCTACAACCGTCTTTACTATAGTCGTCATATATTTTTGGGAGCTGTCCTAGTTATGGGAGGAATAGCAAGTGCTGAGAGTGGTAACATCTATGGAGCAATTGGTGGAGTTGGTTCTGGGCTTGAAATTATGGATAGTGGGTTTAAGGAGTACATGGCACACTATAAGTATGTTTGCTGAAGCATCTGTTAACGTGGGTGGGATAACATGATTCATGATAAATTGGAGATTATCTGTGGTCTGCTCATACTTTCCCTGACAGTAATCGATAGGCAACTGTCTTTTACTACAATTTTTCTTATTCTATTTTCAATATACTTAATTTTTCTGGGACTGGGAATTTGGAAGCCTAGATCTGTGATATTAAATACAGCAATGGGTTTTGTACTGTTAATAGTAGGGTTAATTTGGGGTTTAGTTCAAAAATTATCGGGCCTTGATGAATTTATCATTGCAATTGCAATAGGCTGGACAATAAGTGGAATTTTAGATTATTTTGTCAATAGGAATGTTCTAAAAATGAAAAACAAGGTTGTTATAGAGAGTTTATTGGCAGCTTTTTTGATAGCCGCATTTATATCCTTTACAGGATGCCTTGATGATATAATACAGGTTCCATTTACTTACGCCGTCCATGAAGGAATAATAAACCCGATAGTCTATTTAATAGTCCTGGATACACTTAGCGTGTTTGCGATAGTAGGTAGTATACGGGTCATCACTGGCTGGACGGAAGGAGAAGGAAAGCTCATTGCAGGAGAATCAACGAAAAGTCATCTGATTGCCATAACTGTCACATCAGGATTCAATGTCTTAGGACTGGCACATTCCATAATCCTAAAGGCACCATTGGATGAAAGTTTGCTTAAAAGCACATTCTCTGGGCTTATTACAGTGGCTTTAATATCTGGCATCCTACTCCTTGGGACAGCGTCCGGCAGAGCATCAACTTAATGTGCAGGGATAGGTAGTAAAATTTGTGATGGATAAAAAGTCTGATGGATTAACGAGGAAGGATGCTGTGGCCGATGACCCCCTCCTATACGTCCCCCATCATTCACGGTACTCTGTGGGGTCCTCAGCCCCTGCAAGTTCAAAGGCCCTCCTCCTCCGGAGGCATGACTCGCAGACTCCACAGTGGACATCCTCTCCGGTGTAACATGAATATGTAAGTTCAAAGGGGAAGTCCATCTCCATACCGGCCTCAACTATCTCCTTCTTGGTCATGTCAATGACAGGGGCGAGGACCCTGACACCCCTGAGGGTCCCTATACCCAGGAGGCTGTTGAATGCCTCGAGGAATTCCCTTGAATTATCCGGGAATGTGGCTGCCTCCTCCCTGTCCCAGCCAACTATAACCGCGTCCGCGTCAAGGGCCTCTGCAAAGGACACCCCCACCGAGGTGAAGACTATGTTCCTGCCGGGGACCCAGACCTTCCTGGCTGTCTCAAGGCACTCCTCAACATCATCAAGGTCCCCTGGTGAGGGTAACTCCCCATCATCCGTCAACACGGAACCTCCGAGTTCGCCGAGCCATGGGAGTTCTATGACCCTGTGTTCAATTCCCAGGTACTCTGAGAGTTTCCCTGCGTACCTGATCTCCATCTGGGCGCTTCTCTGCCCATAATCAAATGTGATGGCACTTATATCGTATTCTCTGCTTAGGAGTGCCGTTGAGACACCCGAATCCATACCTGCTGATAATATGCTGATGGCCTTCCTCATCATTGACCTCCTGATCTCTGTAGAGACGCCCTGAACTGTTCCTCCGCCATCTCAATAACATCCCTGAGGGGTATGCCTGTTTCAAGGGATATCCTCCGGGCGTCATCGTACTCTATCCTTGCGTTCAGTGGCCTGGATCCAAGGAATCCCACCTTGAACCTTGCCCTGCGCCTCCCCCTGATTTCAACCTCACCCTCTATTATCTTCCTTTCAAGTATGCTCCTGTGGACTTGCGGGAAAACCCTGACCCCAAGCGTCCCGGTCTCCCTGAACAGGGCCTCAAGGATCCTTTCATGCTCCGCCTCCCTGCATATTACCCTGATAAGCTGACCCGGCCTGTTCTTCTTCATTATAACAGGGGTTAGTGTCACGTCAAGGGCCCCCTCATCCATGAGTCGCTTGAAGAGGCTCCCCAGGACCTCCCCGCTCAGGTGATCAACATTTGTCTCAAGGAGGACTATCCTGTCGGAGGGTAGGGGTTCCCTTCCCCTGAGGATCCTGAGGACGTTGGGGAAGTCAGGGTCCATCCTGCCTGCGCCGTAGCCTGTGGCCTGTATCTCCATTGGAGGGTAGAATCTCCTGTGGCCCTCTGCCATGTTAACCAGGAGCGCCGCCCCTGTTGGTGTTGTGAGTTCCATCTCGGCCGGCCCCCCCTCCACCGGGAAGCCCCTCAGGATTTCTGCTGTTGCAGGTGCGGGTACCGGTGTTATGCCGTGGGCCCCCATGACCCTGCCTCCCCCAACCGAAACAGGTAGTGTGTAGACCTTATCCATGTGCATGTTAAGGTCGAAGTAGGCGAAGACCGCCCCGATAACATCTGCAACCGCATCTGCAGCTCCGACCTCATGGAAGTGTATCTCATCGAGTCCCCTGCCGTGTACCGATGACTCTGCCTGGGCGATTGTATGGAACACTGCCCTGGCCATTGACATCATATCATCATCAAGGAGGGGGTTTTTGATGCCGTCAAGGCGCCTGAGGAACTCCCTGTAGCCTATGGCCTGTGATTCATCGGTTTTCACTTCAACGTAGGTTGCCCTGATACCCGCCCTTTTAACCTCAGAGACCCGGACCTCAGCACCGCCGAAGTGGGATGCTGCCTCCTCCATTACCTCAACTGTCCTTTCGGGGTGGGCTCCGAGGTCCATGAGGGCCCCGACCATCATGTTCCCTGAAACACCTGCAACCTGGGGGTCTATTACCGTAACCATGGGAGCACCTGTATTCCTGTCATGAAGCATTCAGTGAATATGGCTAAAACCTGGATCTAGGTACCCGGGGAGTTTACTATTATCCTCTTTATGGGGATCTCCATTATGGTGTACTTCTCCTCACCCATATCATCCCTGAACCTTTTTATGATGGGTTCAACCATTTCCTCATCCACAACGGAGCATACGAGGACGGCGTCCCTTGCATAGTCATGTATCAGTGAGATGGCTGATTCAGGGTCCTCCTTAACAGTGAATCCCTTCCATTCTGCCGGGGAAACGCCCCTGTACTCCACAATGTAGAAGCCTGTGACGCCCTCATCAGCCAGTATGTTCATGACACGGCCGAGGTTCTCAACCTCAATGAATATACGCAGATGCACCTTCATTAACATCACCAGATATAGATATGTGTTGTGCAGATAATAAATCTGATGATGGGAGATCCTTACAGGCAGGGTCCATAAGATGGATGCCATGGGCCGATAAGGATATGGGTATCCTCCATCCGCATGTGGGTGAACCTCATGAATGTGGATATGCCTGGATGAACCGATAAATAACTGAAGGTGAACCCTTTGAAGGAAGAAGTGAATGTTAACGGGATTGGAGTATCATTTGAAGGCGATAAGGTGGTGGTCTCTGGGGATTCTGGACTGGTGGTGGCTGGAGACTCCATACTGTTTACCGGTGAACTTGAATATGAGATGGTGTCAGGGGATATTGAGGTTAGCTCCCTGGAGAATGTTACCTGCGCATCATCATATCATGATGGTGTCCTGGATCTCCTTGTGGTCCTTGGGGAGCCCTGCGGTGACCGTGTCCTGGAGTGCTTCAGGGCCGCGGTTGAGGAGGCCTCCCTCAGGGCAGGGATACTCATGAAGCTCCTGAGGTCCAGGATAACCCTTGTATCCCTCCCTGGAAGCTCAGAATATGATGATTCCTGCCTCAGGGGTGCTGTGGGGGATGTTCTCGGCAAGGTCCTCCTGCAGGGTCCTGGTGTTGAGGAATGCCTGAGGATGCACGGTGCCGGGATGGAAGAGATGGTTGATGCTGGAATGGAGCTCTGTGTCGGTGTTGAGGTCACCGCTGAGCTCCGGGAAAGGCTTGAGGCCGAGATAACCCGGGCCCTAGGTGACCTTAACGTGAGGGCCCTTCTTGCAGCGGCACTCCACCTTGAGGATGACATAGAAAACCGGAGGCTCCTTGGCCTTGACCTCAGGGATGACCCGGCGTTCCTTTACAGTGATGAGGTTATAGGGATGGCCATCGCAAACCAGATAGCCGGTACAAAGGCCATATTTAACTTCAAACGCTATGATGAGGAGAAGCCCGGGGTTATAGGTGGGCTGGGCCCCATGGTCGATGATGCTGTTGCAGGGCTCATAGCAGGGTGCATGTCCCGCATCTTTGAATGATTAAGGTGGCTGGAGATGGACTTCATCAGGAAATTCGCAGGTCTCCTATCCTTCTCAACCATCGTCCCGATCCGTTCAGATGCGAGTGTTGAGGATATAGCATCCCTGACCCTCCACTGGCCCCTTGTTGGGCTGTTCATTGGGGGTGTTGTGGGTTTAAGCGGACTTATCTGTTCAAGGGTCCTGCCGGGTCCTGTTGCTGCATGCCTGGCCTATGCTGTGGCCGTCTGGTTCACCGGTTTCCATCACCTTGATGGGCTGATAGATATGGGTGATGCCCTCATGTCCCACGGGACCTTTGAGAGGAAGGTTGAGATAATGAGGGACCCCAGGATAGGTACCGGCGGCCTGGGGCTTCTTCTAATCGTATCCTCCACCACCATTGCATCAATCTACTCCCTCCCCACGGGCCTTATCCTTCAGGGGCTTCTCATCTCCGAGGTTGGGGCCAAGCTGGGTATAACTGGATGTGCCCTTGTATCAAGGCCCCTTGACACCGGGACCGGACGCTACTTTATACTGGCTGCCAGGAGGGGTGGTGCTCTCCCTGTCTGGCTCATCTGGATGGTTGCAGGGTACCTCATCCTCGGGCTGCCGGGGGCTGTCTCGGTTGTCTCCGGAATCCTGGCAGGGGTCTTCATGGGACTTGTTGCAAGGAGGAACTTCTACTGGAGTACTGGTGACGTGCTCGGCGCATCCAATGAGTTTGCAAGGATGATGTCCCTCCTGGGGCTTCTTGCAGGTGTCAGGTTATGATTAATGAAGCCATGGCCGGGGGTTTGATGCTCAACATGTACCCTGGATTCCCGCGGGTGTCAGATATGATGGTGCCGATTACGCATCACGGATAAAATTCCAGCATATCAAATGTAAGGATAAACCCCCGATTAAACACGCAACACCGATAAAATTGTCTGATCGTGGATTGATTAATGAAGAAGAGAAATCAGCTGGAGGAGTATGATATGGATGTTAAGGTTCTGAGACTGGGTCATCGGAGATCAAGGGATGCTAGGATAACCACACATGTATGTTTAACCGCAAGGGCCTTCGGGGCCTCGGAGGTTATACTGAGCGGTGAGGAGGATCGTAATCTTATGGAGAGCGTTGAGGATGTTGTTGAACGCTGGGGCGGTCCCTTCAGGGTTAGCTACAGGCGTAACTGGCAGGGAGTCATTGATGACTGGAAGAGGAGCGGTGGGGAGGTCGTGCACCTTACAATGTACGGGCTCCCTGCAAGGGACGTTATACCCTCCATGAGGGAGACGGGGAGGGATAAACTGGTGGTTGTCGGGGGTGCAAGGGTCCCCGGGAAGGTCTACAGGCTGGCCGACTACAACGTTGGTGTGACAAACCAGCCCCACTCCGAGGTATCATCCCTTGCCGTGTTCCTCCACATGCTGTTTGATGGTGCTGAATTCGACCTTAAATTCAGTGATGCCATGGTGGAGGTGGTCCCCCAGGCCCATGGTAAAAGGATTAGGACAGGGGATGGTGATGAGGATGCTGAAATTGATTGATAACCTTATCGTAAGGGAGACCCTGACCTCTATAAGGCGTAAGGGGGTTGGAGCTGCGGATTTCAGGCGGGGGCTCTCTGAGCTGGGGCGTTACATGGCCTATGAATTTGCAGACACCCTCAACTACAGGGATGTGGAGGTTGAAACACCCCTGGGCGTTGCAGATGGTGTTGAGATAAGCGACCGGGAAAGGATGGTTGTTGTGAGCATACTCAGGGCCTCGCTGCCCTTCAGTGAGGGTGTGATGAAGGTTTTCCCTGAGGCCCATCACGGGATCATAGGCGCCCGGCGGTCAGATGAACCCCCATTCAATGTATCCATAGACTACATAAGGATGCCCCGGCTGGATGGCCGGATCCTTGTGGTGGCTGACCCCATGCTTGCAACCGGTAACACCATGCTGGGCATACTTGAGGAGCTGGGGGGTTTCGGGTCCCCTGATAGGACCGTGATATTCAATGTGCTCTCCTCAAGGGAGGGCCTTGAAAGGGTGCTCAGGCGGGACCTTGATGTCTACACCTGCGGTGTTGATGACAAACTCGATGATAGGGGGTACATTGTCCCGGGCCTCGGTGATGCAGGTGACCTGGCCTTCGGCAGGCCATCAGAATGCAGAAAATAAAGGGGCCCCTGCCTGGATATGGGCCGTGAAGCCATACAGATTATCCATGGATTTTTATTTTTAATTGGATTTTTTATTAAAAAGGAATAGGCCGTGAAACCAATACAGATTATCCATGGATTGGATGTGGAGTCGTCATCACAAGCCACAATAAATAACCGCAAAACCAATACAGATTATCCATGGATGCAGAAAAAGGTCCCTGGCTGAGGGATGCATCCTATCATTCATCACTGTATATGGATCTCCCGGAGGCCGCTGCAACTATCCCCGGGATCCCCTCAACCCTTAACTCGAATATGGCCTCCATACCCTCCTCCTCGAAGGCCGCCACCCTCCTGGATTTCACCCTGCTTGTGAGGAGTGCCGCTACTGGTGGTGTTACAATAAAAACAGCCCCTGCCTCTCCAAGGGCCCTGATTGTGTCATCGCCAAGCTTACCCTTCCCTATATGTACCAGGACCCCTGCAGATGCAAGGTAGGGTATGCTTTCCTCTATATCCTCCTTGTTGCTGCTTGTGGGGGCTATCCCAGCAGGGCTTACGGCGGTGTGCATTATGGCAGCCCCCTGGACATCTATGGGACTTTCACCATTTTTAAGTGCCCCTACGAGTTTCGGGAGTGCCGCGTCCCTTCCTGTGAAGATGGTGCCCCTGAGGAGGACCCTGTCACCCACCTCAAGTTTCCCTATCTCTGCAGGGTCTGCGGGTAGTGTTATCTCAATCATCCTATCACTCCAGGCTTATCAGATGAGGCCTTCAAGGTCCTCGAGGAAAATTTCAATGTGCTCCTCCCTGATATGGGGCATCAGGACCACCCTTATGGCGGGGGGGCAGGATGCAACTGAAACCGCCCATCCCCTTGACTCAAGGAGCCCTGCAAGTTCCCCTGGTGGGATTGAGGGGTGGTTGAATGCCACTATGTTGAGCTCTGGCTCGGTGACCGGTATGTAGCCGAGGCCCCTGAGGCCCTTCAGGAGCTTAAATGTTACCCCCATAACCTTCAGGGCCAGTTTACGGTACCCCTCACGGCCTATATGCTTCATAACGGCCCATGTGGCTGCAGCCGATGCACCTGTCCTTGTGCCCACTATGGTTGACTGCTGCTTCTCTGTAAGGTAGGGTGTGTCGATGCTCATGGCATCAAGGCTGGATTCGTCCCTGAAGAGGATGCATCCGCTGGGTATGGGTGCCAGGCCCATCTTATGGGGGTCGACGGTTATGGATGACACCCCTGGGAGTCTGAAGTCGAATTCCGGGAGCTCATAACCGGCCTCCCTGAGGAAGGGTATTATGAATCCCCCGAAGGCGGCGTCTACGTGGAGGTGGATACCCTCCTCAAGGCAGATCTCTGAGAGTTCAGGGATGGGGTCTATCATGCCCAGCTCCGTTGTCCCTGCAACCCCCACAACCGCCACGGTGTCATCCGATATGAGGTCCAGGACCGATGACGTGTCCACCCTGTAGTTATCATCCAGTTCAGCCTCCCTGAGCTCAAGGCGGAGTATATCCGCGGCCTTCCTGAAGGAGAAGTGGGCTGACCTGGGTACTATTATTTCAGGTCTGGTGGTGTCTGACATGTTCCTGGCGGCCCTCATGGCCATGAGGTTGGCCTCGGTGCCCCCTGTTATGATGTGCCCCCTGGCATCAGCCTTCCCCATCAGGGCGCCGAGCATCCCTATTACCATTGATTCAAGGTCCCTGGTGCCCCTGAAGAGTCCGGGGTCTCCCAGGTTCGATTCAAGGAAGCTGCAGTAGACCTCCCTTGCAAGGGGGTGGGAGCAGGTGCACATGGAGCCCAGTATCCTTCCGGAGCTGTAGCTCATATCCTGCTTCCGGTATTCCTCCAGGAGCCGGAGCACCTCTTCCCTTGAAAGGCCCTTTTCATCCATCATCTACCACGAAAAAAATAGTTTAGAGCAGTTTCCTCGCTGCCTTCAGGAGGAGTCTCTGCTCGGCCCGTGCAACGGTTTTCCTTACCTCTGCAACCGCATCTGTATTGGCTGATACACTGCTTATTCCAAGCTCAACCAGTTTTTCAACTATCCTTGGAATGCTTCCTGCCTGTCCGCAGATGCTTGTCTTAACACCTGCCTCGTTGCACTTCCTTATAACCCTCTCGATGAGTTTCAGTACGGCGGGGTGGCCCTCGGTGTAGAGGTCTGCTACGTGCTCATTGTTCCTGTCAATTGCAAGGGTGTACTGTGTAAGATCGTTTGTTCCGAAGCTGACGAAGTCAACGCCCACCTCTATGAAGTCCTCTATTATGAGGGCTGCTGCGGGTGTCTCCACCATTATACCGAATTCAACGTCCCTGTGGGGTTTCAGGCCTGCCTCCTCTGCGATCTCCTTGGCTTTGCGGAGTTCATCCGGGTGCTGGACCAGGGGTATCATTATTCCTATATTGGTGTATCCCTGGTCATGCAGTTTCTTTATTGCCCTGAACTCTGCCCTCAGTATCTCGGGTTCGTCGAGTTCCCTGCGTATACCCCTCCAGCCAAGCATGGGGTTGTGTTCGTAGGGCTCGTTCTCTCCACCCTCAAGGGTCTTGAATTCATCTGTTGGTGCGTCAAGGGTCCTGTACCATACCGGGCGTGGGTAGAACTCATCCGCAACCTTGAGTATGTTCTCGGCCAGGGTCCTGACCAGTTCATCCTCACGTCCCTCTTCAATGAATTTCCTTGGGTGAACCCCTGTTGTGAGCATCATGTGCTCGGTCCTCAGGAGACCCACACCATCCGCGCCTGTTGCAGCAGCCTTCCTGGCGGCTTCAGGCATGCTGACGTTGACCTTGACCTCTGTTACCGTGAGTAGTGGTGATTCCACCGTGACGGTTTCGGGTGCGGCTTCAGCCTTCTCCTCGCCAAGAACGCGCCCCTCATATACGAGTCCCCTGTTACCGTCGATGCTGACCACCTGTTCCTCCCTGAGGACCTGGGTTGCGTTCCCTGTACCCACAACGCACGGGATTCCAAGTTCCCTGGAGACTATGGCTGCGTGGCATGTGACTCCGCCCTCATCGGTTATTATACCGCTGGCGCGTTTCATTGCAGGTACCATGTCCGGTGTTGTCATGACCGTCACGAGGATGTCGCCGACCTGTATCTTGTCGAGTTCATGGATCTCCCTGATTATCTTGACCTTACCTGATGCAATGCCCGGGCTTGCCCCTAGGCCCTTCACCAGGACCTCCCTTGACTCTGCTTCCGCCGCCTCCACGGTTTCCCCGGTGGCTTCTGCAAGGGTTGTTATGGGCCTTGACTGGAGCATGTAGACCTTACCGTCCATTATGGCCCACTCGGTGTCCTGGGGGTAGCCATAGTGTTCATGTATCCTTTTACCCATCTCATTGAGGGCTGCGATCTCTTCATCGGAGAGGACCCTCCTGTTCCTGAGTTCCTCAGGGACCTCCTTTTTAACGGTTTTTCCATCCTCCCTTGTGAACATGACGTTCTTTTCACCCACCGTGAATTCAAGGAGTTTCCCTGTCTTCTTATCAACCCAGTATGTGTCGGGGGTCACTGAGCCTGAAACAACCGCCTCTCCAAGTCCCCATGACCCTTCAATGAGGATCTTGTCCTCGCCTGTGGATGGGTGGACCGTGAACATTACTCCTGCCTTCTCGGCATCAACCATCTCCTGGACCACGACGGCTATGTAGACCCTGGAGTGGTCAAAGTTGTTCTCCTCCCTGTAGAATATTGCCCTTGCCTCAAAGAGGGACGCCCAGCACTTTCTAACGTACTCCATGACATCCTCGGCACCCCTTATGTTGAGGAAGGTGTCCTGCTGGCCCGCGAATGATGCCTCCGGGAGGTCCTCTGCTGTGGCTGAGGAACGTATCGCCACGTATACGTCGTCCTTCCCTATCCTCTGGCAGAGGGCGTTGTATGATTCTATTATGAGTGTCTGTATGTCCTCCGGGATCTCTGTTGATGTGATTATATCCTTTATCTCCGCCGATACCCTCTGGAGTTCCTTTGTATCGTTCACATCAAGGTTCTCCAGCATGTCCATGACCACGGACTGGAGGCCCGTATCTGCCATGAACTTTTCATAGGTTGCTGCTGTTACAACAAAGCCCGGAGGGACTGGTATGCCTGCCTGTGTCAGTTCACCGAGGTTAGCCCCCTTTCCACCGGCAATTCCCACATCATCCTTACCGAGTTCCTCAAAAAACGCCACATACTTAACCATTCTATCCCCTGGTCTTTCTTTTAAGGTCTGGAATAATTAAAAAAATGAGTGTTTATTTTATGAGTTCTTCTCCCCTGTCAACGACGATCCTGCATGGTACGGGGAATTTCATGGCAGCCCTTCTCAGGGCCTCCTTGGCGTCCTTGAAGTTCCTCTTGTTTGTCTCGATTGTAATTATCCTCTGGTTCTTCTTTACAAGAGCAACTCTACTTACTGGTTTCCCGAATGCCTTCCTCATACCATCCTGGACACGGTCAGCCCCGGCACCTGTGGCCATTGGGTTTTCACGGACAATGTGGTGGGGGTACACCCTTATCTTAAGGTGGTAACCCATCCTCCCTGCTCGCCTCTGCATGTAACGGTTGGATGCTATCCTGGCTGCCTCGAGGGCGTTGTGGGTTATCTGGGTGGGTGCCTTGACCGCCACGCTCATTGAAATGGGGAATTCTGCTGTTAGATTACCCATATCATACTGAACGATCTTTGATCCGGGGATCTTCTTGATGTAATCTCTTCTCGTGTATGCACGAACCATAAATAATCCTCCTAAATTAAGTCTATGAGAATACTGCAAGCTCGCGATGGACCGCGAGGAATAACTATGAAATGAGTATCTCAGTAACCATTAATAAATATTGTCTTGGACTCCAGCAATAGGTTATAAGTCATGGCCTCTAATAATATAGAATACATATCTGGATGGAATACCTCTTAAAGGTTTATGGTGTCATCATGAAGATAGCTGTAACTGGTAAGGGAGGGGTCGGGAAGACGACCATTGCAGGTACGCTTGCATGCATATTCTCAGAGGAATTCAGGGTTTTTGCAATAGACGCTGACCCTGATATGAACCTCGCATCGAGTATAGGGATAATGGAGGAGATAACCCCCATTGCAGAGATGAGGGAGATTATAAAGGAGAGGACTGGTGCAGAGCCCGGTTCCTCCTTCGGTGAGGTTTTCAGGCTCAACCCCAGGATAAGCGACCTCCCGGAGACCCTCTCGGTCACCCACCCCCGGCGCCCCAACCTGAGGGTTATGGTGATGGGTACAGTGGAGCACGGGGGTGATGGCTGCGTCTGCCCGGCCTCCGTACTCCTTAAGGCCCTCCTGAGGCACCTCATAGTAAGGAAGGATGAGATGGTCATCCTTGACATGGAGGCTGGTATAGAGCATCTTGGCCGTAAAACAGCCGAATCCGTTGACCTGATGCTTGTGGTCGCTGAACCCGGCCTCAGGTCCATTGAAACAGCTTCAAGGATAAAGGGCCTTGCAGGGGACATCGGGATAGAAAGGATCATGGCCGTCATAAACAAGGTCACCGGTGAGGATGAGGAGGAATTTGTAAGGGAGAAGCTTGAATCCATGGGGATACCCGTCCTTGGAACCGTGCCTGCAGATAAAACCGTTATAATGGCGGATATGAACGGCGAACCCCTCAGCAGGTACCCTGAATCAGCTGCATACAGGGCCATAAGAAAGATCTCAGAAACCATAATATCCATGAAGAACCAGAAGGAATGTTAAAATGAATGTAAGGATAACCGTAACCGCAGAGTATGATAACCAGGAGGAAGCAGAAATCGTCATGAAAGCCCTCGAACCGGAAAACGAATCCTACGTGTACTCTGAAATTCAGGGATCAATGATAAGGTTCCATATGGAGTCGGATTCCATTTCAACAGCCCTCAACACTGCAGATGATCTGATATTCTCTGAGATGATAGTTGAAAGTATGATAAGGTGATCGTATGAAATTCAGACTTAAAGGCATGATAAAGCTAAGCAGAGAGGTTCCTGAAGCAGAGGAAGACCTTGAAAGGTTCTTTAAAGAGGCTGAAGAGGATATACTGAGAAGGGGGGTTCCAGGGGGCCAGGAGGAAGAGGCGAGCCATGTGAAATCATGGAAACTTGAAGGGGACCGGATAATCATCGAAATGGAGTCAGGGCGGCGTGTCCGTGCACATGACGGTCTCATGAGGCTTAAAAAACCCCTTGGGCAGCTCCTTGGACCCGGATACAGGGCGGGGGTCCGGGGTATGAATGTGGAGGATTACACCCTTGAGATGGATGCGCCGGGGGTCTCTGAAATACCGGGACTCGGGGAGCTCCCCTTCGTGGAGGAGGCCATGGTGGCTGATGGTAAGATCAGGGTTAAGTTCAGCCCCCTCGGGGAGTCCGAGCTGCGCAGGCACGTGGTTGACAGGGTCGTGAAGCACGCCCTAAACCTTGTTGAATCATCCGCAGGTGAGGCTGAAGGGACTGAAACCGAGGACCTGACGGTTAAGGTGACAAAGGCAACACCCGGTGAGGTGGTTGCAAGGAGCAGGGAGAGGGAGTTCCTCTTCCATGGTGAACCAACAGAGGAGGCCGTCCGCCTTGGATGGGTTAAGAAGTTTCCCGGGCGGGGCCAGTGGTTCTACGGCCCCCAGATAACCGCCCTCCACAGGGTCCTTGAGGACATCCTCATGGAAGGGATCGTGAAGCCCCTGGGATTCGTTGAGTGCCTCTTCCCCAAGCTCATACCCCTTGACGTGATGAACAGGATGAGGTACCTTGAGGGCCTCCCTGAGGGGATGTACTACTGCTGCGCACCCCGCAGGGACCCCGAGACCTTTGAAAGGTTCAAGAATGAGCTTGTGATAAACCGTGAGGTTCCGATGGAGCTCCTGAAGAAGGGTATAAAGGACCCCGGCTATGTTATTGCCCCTGCCCAGTGCGAGCCCTTCTACCAGTTCCTCTCACATGAGGTTGTGAGTGCAGAGGACCTCCCCATAAAGTTCTTTGACAGGAGCGGCTGGACCTACCGCTGGGAGGCGGGGGGTGCCAAGGGACTTGACAGGGTCCATGAGTTCCAGAGGATCGAACTGGTGTGGCTGGGCACACCTGGGCAGACCGAGGAGATCCGTGACAGGACCGTGGAGTTGTCCCATGAACTGGCAGATGAACTTGAACTTGAATGGTACACCGAGGTCGGTGATGACCCCTTCTACCTTGAGGGCAGACGCGTGGAGGAGAGGGGTATAGAGTTCCCCGATGTCCCCAAGTATGAGATGAGGCTCTCCCTGCCGGGAAGGGATAAGGGTGTTGCGGTTGTATCCGCCAATGTCCATGGAACTCACTTCATAGAGGGCTTTTCAATCAGGGAGGCCCGTAACAGGAAAATATGGACCGGGTGTACAGGTATAGGACTTTCAAGGTGGATATATGGTTTCCTCGCCCAGAAGGGCTTTGACACTGAAAGGTGGCCTGAGGCCGTAAGGAAGAGGATGGAGAGGGTTGAGGTGCCCAGGATCCTTACATGGCCCCGGGTGGAGTGATAGGCAGAGATCATGATTAAACTGTCCGGGTGATTAACCTTGAACTGTGACAGGCACCCTGAACGTGAAGGTATTGCATCATGCATAATATGTGGAAGGATAATGTGCGAGGAGTGCAGGCTGAGGCTTGGTGGTAAGAACTACTGTCAGAGCTGTGCCGACAGGATATTCCAGGAAAGGCGTGTGGAAGGCCCGGTGGATGGGGGGATGGGGGCCCTTAAGAAGATCCTCATAGCCTTCATCCTGATCATCGCCGTTCTCGCCTGCCTGTTCTACATACTCTACCTGGTATACCTTGCACCCTACTATGGAAGCCTTCAGAATGTGATCGGCATACTCATGGAGGACCCCCAGAGGATAATAAGGTTCCTCTCATGGAGGATCGGCTTCTGACACCTGTTACCTGGTACATATAGGGTTCCGGGAACCTAAAGCCTCTCAGCATACCTGAGTTCGGTGAACTCAACCCTGAAGGCTGTTCCATCACCGGATTCATAGCTGACCCTCCCGTTCAGCTGGGCTGCAAGGTTCCTTACAAGTTCCATTCCAAGGCCCCCTGATTCCTCAATACTGAAGTCATCAGGAAGCCCCGTGCCGGTGTCAGTGACAGAGAGTATGAAGCCATCATCCTTCTCTTCCAGGGAGACTGTTATCTCTCCTCCTTCAGGGAGGTGCCTGATGCTGTTGGATACAAGTTCATCCATTATGATCCCCAGGGGAATCGCGGTCTCAGTGTTAAGTGCAAGTTCAGGTACATCAACCCTGATCCCTGCATCTGAACGGTAGAGGTCCTTGAGGTAGGACGTGAGCCTCATGGTGTAGTCCCTGAAATCCACGGCATCAACATCCCCCCTTGAGAGCAGTATCTCATGTATGATTGCAATGGACTTTATCCTCCTCTGAAGGCTCCTCATGGCTTCGGCCGTTCCTTCATCACCCAGCCTGTATGACTGGAGGTTTATGAGGCTTAATATCAGCTGGAGGCTGTTTTTAACCCTGTGGTGGAGTTCGGCGAGCAGCGCCCTGTTCCTCTCAAGGGACTCCCTGGCAGCCTCCTCAGACCTTTTTATATCTGTTACGTCCTCAAATATCCCCAGGAATCCCCCTCTGATCTTCTGAAATCCTACACGGATCCACCTATCATCCCTCCTTATAAGGGATTCCCTTCCAGGTTCCGGGAGGAGCCCTCCATCCAGTTCACCGGGAACTTTACCTATAACCTGTCCATTGAAGATCTCCTCCATGATGGGGTTGGATTCAGCTATCATCCAGTTTTCATCAAAAAGGGCAAGGCCTACAGAGAGTTCCATGAAGAGTGTTCTGAACTTCTCTTCACTGGCCATCAGGGAGTCCTCCCTCTCCATGAGAGAGACCAGATACGTCCTGAGGAGTGCGTAGAGAAGGAGTGAGGTTAAGATTATGAACACGGATCCCTTGAGAACCGAGAGTTCAAAAATAAGTGATGCATTACCATACAGGTATACTGTGTAGTCGGATACAAGGATCCATGCCAGGCTGAAAATAGCATAGAAGGCCGCTATTATGAATGCAGCCCTCCCCGGACCCAGCCGGCGGGGGTCCAGAAATCTTCTATCATGGGTTTCCCCTCCCTTCATGTGTTAGTATATGTAGTGGAAAATATAATAAATTTTCTGAATTTCACAGGGAGGGTGGGGAGGATCACTCCTCTCCTTCCTCCTCAGTGACCTCCTCATCCTTTTTCTCAAAGACATCTGCAAATTCAACCCTTTTAATGCCCTCCATGTTCTGCCAGATGTCCCTTGATATCCTGAACCTTGCAAGGGTCACGTCCATGTATGGCCTGTTATCGAACTTGGTCATCTCATCCATGTAGATGGTCACCGTACCATCCTCTATCCTGACCTCTGTCTTGTCGATGTCCATGTTCTGTGAAGGGTAGTGGAGCTGGATCATGCTCTTAACCTTCTCGGTATCATCGGTGATGATCTCTGCCACCCTAACATCATATTCAAGGGTTTTGCCTGCAAGTTCATGGTTGAAGTCAACCCTGACACGTCCCCCTGAAACATTGAGGACCCTTCCCTCATGGCCCTCGATTGTGAGCACCATTCCAGGGTATGGTTTTATTCCCTGCTTCTTGAACTCCCTCATGGGTATGAGCTGGACGAGTTTAGGGTCCCTCTTACCGAAGGCGTCCTCTGGTTCGATTTCAATGTGCTTTTCCTCGCCTTCCTCCATACCCGTTACTGCCTCATCAAGGCCCTTTATGAGGTGGCCGCCGCCTACAACGATTGGTATTGGGCCGAATGTTTTCTTTATCTGAAGACCTGCCTCCTTTGCAACCTCTTCGCTGGTTGTGTCAAAGACCTCGCCGGTCTCCTTGATCTTTCCTGTGAATTCAAGTTTTATAAAATCTCCTTTATTCACTGCCATATCTCTAGCCTCCTGTGTGGTATTCTATCTTTAAATTCTTTAAGGACCTGTTTATCCTTAAATCCAAGAATTCGAATTACGGATGGATAATTTTCTATATATTTATGGATCAGCCCCTTATGAACCTTTGCCTCAAGGACCGATAGTATGCGCTGTCTGTGGTGCCGGCTGAATGATCCGGGTATTGCTGCCTCCACCTCTTTGATGCTGCTGTAGGGCCTTCTCCTTAGGATGGCTGATGCGGTTACCTCATCAAAGAGGTTGAGGTCCATGAGTTCATCCCGGGGGAGTGTTTCTGCGTTCCTGATTATCCTGTCCTCAAGGCGTATTTCATGCATAGGCGCCCTTCCCTCCCTTATCTCACCTTCAAGGACGCTGAGTGTCTCTGGGGGTAGCATGTGGGATACCGATTCAAGCTCGTCCCTCGCTGCAGCCCTCCTTATCCGTGTCCCGCTGACCCCCCCGATTCTCTCAATGAATATGAACCTGCCGGTGAAGTCAAAGCCAACCTTACCAAGGGCCCGTGCAAGTGAAACTATAACATAGTTGTCCTCCTCAAGGGGTCCCTCAAGGACCGTTTCGCCCTCATCAAGGTCCACGATCCTGTATGGTCTTGGGACGACCCTGTGACCGAGGCTTATTCTCCTGAGGACCTCATTAAAGCCAGGGCCCGGCCTGTAACCCCTGGGTATCCTGTCGGCATCAAGGGCCCTGAACATCCCTGCAAGGCAGAGGGAGTACTGCCCTGACCCCATAACACCCATGGGTGGTCCCTCAACAGCTATATCTGCACCGGCGCGTATGGCTATCTCTGCCCTCGCCTCCCGGGTCATTATGTAGGGTACTCCCCTCCCACTCCGCTCAAGGGGTCCTGGTATGATGGCGACGAAGAGGGCTCCGGGGAACCGTTTCCTTGCCTCCATCATGCAGTGCCTGTGGCCTTTATGGAAGGGGGAGTACTCTGTGAAGTCAGCCATTATCATGGGTTCAGGGGAGTGGTCCCCGTACTCGGGCCTCAGATCCGCATCACGCCTGATTATTTCAAGGTCCCTCTCAATGATGCTCTCAAGGAATGAAGGTTCAGGGGGCATGTTAATTAATAGGGGTTAGCACCAGATAAATATGTAGAGCATCACCACGGTGAATGCTGTGGTGGGGGATCAGCATTCTGTGAGTGTAACAGTGGATGTGAGATTCATAGCGGGTGTGATGAATGTTTGACCTTTTACTCGAGAACTGCAGGATCGAAAGGGACCTCATTGTGAATATTGGTGTTGATGATGGAAGGATAGCCAGGATATCCCGTGAAAAGCTCAGGGCCTCAGAGAGGATTGACCTTAAGGGCTATTTCGTCCTCCCCGGACTGATAGATGCCCATGTGCACTTCAGGGACCCCGGGCTTGAGTACAAGGAGGACTTCAGGACAGGATCCATGGCAGCCGCCCATGGCGGTTTTTCAACGGTCATTGACATGCCAAACACCATACCCCCCACAGATAATGCCAGGGAATTCAGGAGAAAGATAAGGATAGGTGAAGGTAAGAGCATCGTCGACTTTGGACTGCATGCAGGTTACTCCGATCCATCAGAAATCGAGGAGGTGCTTGAATTAAAACCCGCATCCTTCAAGGTCTTCATGGATCTTGCAGAGATACCCATGGTTGACGCCCTCTTCAGGAGGCTCAGGGAGCTGTCATCAGGGGTGCCTGTGACGGTCCACTGTGAGAACAGGGAGGTTATAGGGCGCTCCATGGAGAAGCTCGAGGGGCGGGATGACCCCTTCGCCTATTCACTTGCAAGGCCTCCCCTTGCAGAGGAGGTCTCCGTTGCCGAGGTCCTGGCGCTTGCACTGCACCATAGGCACCCGGTCCATGTGTGCCACCTAAGCACGCGGAGGGCCCTTGAACTCATCGAACCCTTCAGGGATTATGTTACATGCGAGGTCACACCCCACCACCTCCTCCTGGACTCAGGGTCCCTTGAAGGGTTCGGTACACTTGCAAAGACAAACCCGCCCCTGAGGGCGAGGGGCGAGGGACTTTCACCTGAAGATCTTGGGAGGATCAACATCATCGGGACCGACCATGCCCCACACACCCTCGAGGAGAAGGAGGGTGGTGTGTGGGATGCTCCGCCAGGGATACCAAACCTTGAGGTTGTGCTCAGACTCCTCCTCACCCTGGTGTCCATGGGGAGGGTGAGTCTTGAGACCGTCAGGAGGATGCTTGCCGAGGAACCTGCAAGGATCTTTGGTTTGATGTCCAAGGGCCATATAAGGGAGGGTATGGATGCCGACTTTACCGTTGTTGATCTGAAGGCCGCCGGAACCATAAGGGCTGATGAATTCTACAGTAAAGCCCACTACACACCCTTTGAGGGCTTCAAATATACCGGTGAGGCTGTGATGACCATTGTAAGGGGGCAGGTTGTTATGGAGGATGGTGAGGTCATTGAGGGTGATGGCAGGTACGTGGCCAGCGAACATTGAAAAGAACATGATTAATAATGAAAAAATTTATATTCCATAAAAACATATCCCTGAATCCAGTGAAAACCGGACGGTGAAAAAGTATGTGTGAATCAAACCTGTACTCTGAGGATGGTGAACTCCTCATGGAGGACGTTATACTCATCGAGGTCCTTGATGATGGCATAAAGGCAACCGACATCCTTAACACATCAAGGGAATTCAGGGGATCACTCACAAGACTCGACCTTGACAAGCACAGGATATACATCAGGCTGCAGTAAAAAAAAGCTCAACCCTGAAAAACACAGGATGTACATTCCATTACCTATTTTTCCAGATGAAGATTATTTTTCATGTGCAGAAAAAACGGTGCTCCCTACCGGAATAGCCCTTTCTAAAAAAAATAAGGTTTTGCTGGAATTATTTTCCAGCAGGTATGATGAGGTCCCTTTCTCCTTCCGGGATGAACTCCCTGAGGGCTCCCTTTGCAATTGACTTCCTTGGTGATGTGAAGTCGAAGGAGAGGTCCTTATCTGCAAAGGCCACCTTTATGAGCGGGTTGGTACAGAAGGCGTCTCCCCTTGCAGCGTGTGGAGCCTGGGCTATACCGGCGTACTCTGGCTGGTGACCCACGTTCATTGCGTAGTTTGGATAGTTAGGTCCACGCAGTTCGTGGATAAGTCCCTCGTCGCTTCTGATTGAGAGGGAGTTGGATGCACCGCACTGGTCCTGCAGGTCGTAACCGTAGAATCCAAGCCTGCTGTGGGCTTCCTTGTGGAGTATCTGGCTGAGGTACCATCCGTTGACACCCGCATTGGAGTTTCCTGTTGCAAAGGCTGTTGAACACCCTGCTGCTGCAGCTGCAACGGCTGCCCTCTGGGATCCTCCGAAGTGGTCCTCCAGGAGGGTTGGGTACTCCTCGTACTGTTCAAGGCTGTAAAGTGTGACCTCTGTGGATATGTCACGCACAACATCCATTGTTGGTTCTGATCCGCAGATTCCAAACTTGTCCTCAACGTACTCCATACCGTAGTAGAGGAAGTCATCCAGGATGTCGTCGGTGTAGGCTGCTGTTGCGTACTGGGTGAAACCAACACCACCTGACATGTATGATCCCAGCCATACCTGGTCATAGAGTGCTGCTGCACCTGCTATGACTTCAAGTGAGACGTTTGCAGGGTCGTCTGAAACCCTTGAAGTCTGGACGATGTCCGCGAAGGTACCGAAGGCAACACCACCAGGTTCGTTCGGTCCCCTTGCCCTTCTTGCAGGCATTATTGTACCCATCTCAATAACGTCAGCGTGTTTTGCAGCGAATGAGAAGTCTGCGATTGCTGCTTCCCCTGCGCATAGCTTGTATGCTGAGATGAAACTCATACCGATCTGCATTGCAGACCATCGGGATACTGTACCACCGTCACATGCCCTCACGACGATTGTGGGAACCCTGTTAACCTGGTATGTCCTGTTACCTATGTAGCTCTTGAGCTGTTCTGCCTGTTCTTCAGGGAACTCCTTGTTTATGTCTATGAGTATCCTCTTGTCGAGTTCATCTGCAAGGTTGTCGTCACCTGTGAATATCTTGGCGTAACAGTCCTCGACGATTCCAGGGTGGACCTCCACCATGTGTTCCTGGACAACAGCACCACCCGGGAGGGCGTGGTTGATTACCTCCATGTATTCGTTGATTGTTTCGGGTGTTACCTCCACACCGAGCCTCTTCTCAAGGACCGCGTGGGCTGTGTCCATACCAACGATGACGGTCCTCTTTATGTCGTCTACCATCTGCTGGATGGCGGCGTTGTTGACGAAGTGGAGGTCGTCACCTTCAACGTAGGCGTCTGTGCCTGAGACCCTGTAAGCCATGAGCTTCCTCTGACCCAGGGGCACGCCTATGTCAGGGTTGTAGAAGGGTATTCCGCCCCTCTTTTCAGCAGCCTTTTTGGCGTATTCTGTGAACTCCCTCTTACGTTCAGACTGTTCCCATCCTCCGAAGCAGTAGAAGTTTGTGGATTTCTCTTCAGGGTCTTCTCCCTCAAACTTCTTCTTAAGAGCCTTAAGGAATAGTTTCTTTTCGTTATCCATTAATCATCACCTAGCCTTTTTCTTAGGTCTTCCTTGAATACATCCATACCGAATCCGCCCATGGTACGGCCGGTGTGTATGTTCTCAACAACTTCAATTGCCTCTTTATCATCCCTCATAGCAATGTTGTCCTTCCTGTAGATTGTTGTGATCTTCCTGAGCTCCTCCTCATCCAGGGGCTGGCCCATATCCACAGGTTCATCAAGGGGCCTTCCGACCTGTTCCTTGACATAGACGACGTGGCCTGTTTCCTCATCAAAGACGTACCTCTGGAGGGCGTCGAACATGAGACCGTTTTCATCGAGTCTGAGGGAGTGTCCGTGGACTGTGGCACCCCTTATACCTGTTGTTGCAGGGTCGAAGAGTTCTGTTTCAACCAGTTCCTTTGAGACCCCTTCAAGGTCAAGTTCCCTCATCTCAATAACCTGCCTTCCTGAGAGTGTACCTGTGTCAACACCACGGTACCTCCACATGTAGGTCCTTGCCCTGTCGTATGGCTGGGCAGGTGCATTGTACATGGAGTCCGCGAACTGGATGTACCTTACCCTTACACCTTCCTTCGCGCCCTGTATTGGTTCCACAAGGTCCCTTACAATGTCCTCTTCAAAGTCCATTTCATCGAGTGGTGGGTGCACGGACTTGTAACTTTCACCGGGGTTCCTGTGTCCCAGGACCTTGACCAGGTCCTCATCTGATATTTCCCTTAATTTACGTAATTCGTAATCAGGGTTCATGTGTTTTCTTCTGTTTTCAGCTATCCTGGTTTCCCCAGGAGTGTACTGGGCTTTGTAAGACATATCATAACCTCACAATCATTTTATATTGACAACCGTGTCCTTCAACCTTGAACTTGGATCAACCATTCCTATTACTCTTGGATCTATTTTATCCTCAAAGTTCAATCCGTATTTGAGGTAATCGGATATGGTGATGTCCTTCTTTGTGAAGGCGCCTATGAATACCTTGTAGGAGCATGGGAGCACGTCTTCCAGGATCTCTTCAATTGTTTCCATCCTCTCCGCCAGGGCTTCCGGGAGTATGCCCACGATGATCTCACCGACCTTCACCCTGAGCTCTACTTCTTCTCCCCTGACTGTTATTGTTTTCCTGTCGCTGTGCCTGACCTCTATTCCCCTTGCAGGTCCATAGTAGACCCTGTCTGGTATGGATGGTCCGTGGACAAGGACCCTTACTATCCCATCGAGTTCGTATATCCTGTTCAGCAGCTTTTCAACGGTCTCTGGTTTGAGAAGCCTCTGGGGGAAGATCTTTATATCGACGAATCCTGTTTCTTCTGACATGCTCACTCCCCATGGTAACCTATAACTGGTCCTTTATCTCTGCAGCGCCCTTTGCAACGTTGACTATAGGTTCCCTGAAGTAGTCTATTTCACTGTAAACGGATCCTATGAGTCCTGATGTTTTTTCCACGGAGAACATCTGGGTACCTGCATCGAGGCACATTGCTGCAGCCACGCATGGAAGTGCGAAGCCCTTACTGTGCCTTGTAACCACGTGGTTTCCGTGGAAGATACCTGGACCTCCACCACCGTAGATGGAGTGGCTGAAGAATGAGAAACCTACCGCTGTACCCATGGCCCTTCCGAAGTCCACGCCTGGGAGTCCTGTTTCATATTCAAGTATGTCGTTGTAGTAGAGTACTGTTGATGCAACTCCCTGGGCTGCCCTTGCAGCACCCACGTTGACTATTGTTGCTGCAAGAAGTCCTGTTGCTGCGTATGCGTTCCATAGTGCCCAGTCAGCTGGTTCGTACATCTTGTAGCCTGATGTCATTTCCTTGGCCACTTTAATGACCCTGTCCTCTATAGCCCTTTCCACGAGGGATGCTATGACTGTACCGACAGTTCCTTTACCGTTCTCTTTAACGAGGTCGAAGAGGAGGTTGTTGGCGTTGAGTCCCTGGTATGCGAGGCCGAGGAGGTGCATCCTTTCAAATGCTCCCACAGCGTCACCTGTCTCGAACATTGCTGTCTGTTCGAGTATGGAGGATAGTGCTGATGCGTTGAGGGTGTTTTTCCTTGTTATTGCAACGACGTGGTTTGCCATTATGTTCCTTAGACCGTATCCAAGACCCTCGAGGAGTACTGGTGGTCCGAGGAGTGTTGAGAGGTTTGCGCCTGTGAAGTCAACTGTCTGGGGGTATCTGCCCATGACTGCTGTTTTGACTGCGTTTGCATCGAACATGTCAACGTCGAATTCGTCTATTATTGCCTGTACAACAGCTGCGCCTGTCACCAGTGCTGAGACTGTGTAGTCTGCGGCGACACCCATCCTTGTGGTTGGAACCTGGACCAGGATCTGCTGGCCGTTGTTTATGAGGCGGATGTTTGTGTCGTCGTCCTCTGATGTCTGGACGAGTTTTTTAATCTTTTCTGCGATTGCTTCTGCGTTTTCGACTATGGGCAGGTCGACTTCCCTTCCTGGGATGAAGTTGGATTTTCCACCCAGGGCTGCCTTCCTGAGGCTTCCTTCTATTCCAGCAAGGTTCACTGCAACTGACCTTTTCACATCGCTTACAAGGTTTGCG
>FWPV01005773.1_pt1 | contig 24398 bp, 26 predicted proteins | sample 2228371 | NCBI WGS metagenome assembly FWPV01 (sample SAMEA103939776, study PRJEB20133) | metagenome | reverse complement strand
TCCCCGCACCGGGGAGGGGCCGGGGGAGGGGTTTATTTTCGAGGGAGGTTGTCACATGGATGTCGGGTCGCCAAATCGCGGTTGGGTGTATCTGGTATTCGGTTGCCTGGCGGCCATCCTCGTGTTGGGCTGCTGCATCGTGGTCCCCTGCGTGGGTTGCTGCGGCTTTTCCGCGTATGTCGGCAACATCCAGTCGGAGGACGTGGAGATCCGGGCCACTTGTCCCAAGTCCGTGCGGGCGGGCCAGCCGTTCGACATGGGCGTTACTGTCACCAATCGCACCGGCAGCGATGACATGCTCATCATTATCCTGCAACCGCAGGGCGGCACGTTGGAGCTGGTGTCTGCCCAGCCCAAGCCGGATATAAACCAATCCAACATATTGCAGGTCAATGTGAGCTACCAGCGCATCCGGGCCGGTGAGTCCAAGACCGTCACCTTGCGCCTGCGCGCCACCGGCCAGGGCACGATACCCGTCCTGGTGCGTGCCAACGTGGGCATCCTCCAGGGCCGCAGTACCGAAGTGACCATCTCGGTCCAACCTTGATTCGCATCTACCGGGGGCCAAACAGCCCCAATTCCAAATATAAGGAGGAAACGTGATCCGTAAGCAACAAACTATTGTCTTGGTGCTCGTCGCGGCCCTGGCCCTGGGCGGAGCGGTGGCGTGCATCTGCTGTCCCACTGGACTGCCCGGCGCGAGTACGCCAGTGGTGCAGCGCCCCACCGAGGTGCCGGGAGCACCTACCCAGCCCCCGGAACCTACCAGGCCAGGGGAGCCAACCCGACCGGCCGTCGAACCGACTGTGCCCCCAGAGCCGACTGTGTCCCCCGAGCAACCGGCTGCGCCTCTGGGCTCCACCCCCATCACCTCTTTTCGCTTCATGGCCGAGATGAAGGATAACAAAGGGGAGACCATGAAGCTGGAGGGTGAGCGAACCCCCACGGCCATGCACCTCAAGGTCACACAGGTCAAGGCCGACGGGACCAAAGAGGAACAAGAGTTGTACTACGTGGACAAGTACATGTACGTGAAGGGCGAGGATGGCCAGTGGCAAAAGCTCGAGGTGGGCGCCATGCCGACCGAGACCGTGGAAGCGTTCGACTTTAACAAGGTACTCAAGGAAGCGCAGGACAAAGGCGATCTGGAGTTGAAGGTCATTGGGCCGGCCGTGGTCCGGGGCGTGCCCTGCATGAAATACCAGTTCGTCATGAAGGACCCAGAGAATAAGGGCGAGGGGGCGGTCTATCTGGGCCTCGCCGATGGCCTGATCTATCGCATGGAAGGCCAGACCACGAGCAGCGAGGGCGGCTCCACCCAAGTGGTCTACGAGTGCTGGGACTATAACAAGGACTTTACCATCCAGCCACCCATATAGACCCATGATAAGCGGATGACGCTCATGATCCGACGGGTCGTGCTGCCCATTTGAAGGGGCAGCACGACCCTGTTTCATCGGAGAGCTTCCATGAGCCAACGAAAACACACCTTGATCTTGGCCGGCCTGGCGGCCCTGGCGCTCCTGGGCGCGGCGGCATGTGCTGTCGTCATGACCCCGGAGCGCCAGCCTTCGCCCAGCGCCGCCCACCCTGGCTCGCCAACTCCCATCGGCGAGCCTACGTCCACCCCCAGCCCCACGCTGGCCGGGCCATCACCGACCGCCGTTCCCCTGGGCGGACAACCCATCCACAGCTTTCGATTCACCATGGTCATCAGCGATACTACGGCGGTGGGCGTTGAGGTCACGCGCATGACCGGGGAGTGGACCACCGAGGCCCTGCACCTGGTCACCACCATCGCCACCGCCGCTGGGGAACAACGAGCCGAAAGCTATATCATCGGCGACACGGCCTACATCCAGGGGCCGGCCGGGCAGTGGACGAAAGGTCCCAGCGGCGATCCAGCCGCCCGCCTGTTGATGAATCCCACCTGGGTGTTGCAGCAAGCTCAGGAGCAGGGCACGTTGTCGCTCACGCCGTTGGGCGTTGGCCCGGTGGAAGGCGTGACCTGCGCGCGCTATCAAGTCTATATCCAAAACATGGCAGACACCGGCCCGCTGTTCGCGCAGGGCATCGCCTGGGTGGGCCTGAACGATGGCTGGGTCTATCGCTTCGAGTTCGAACGCGCGGAGGAGGGACTGCGATCTCTGGGTGTCATGACTTGTTACGACTATAACACAGCCATCTCCATCCATCCCCCTGTCTAGGGGGGAGCGGAAGAAACCCGTTTTCTTGCAGAAAACGGGTTTCTGATTTCGACGGCCTTTCGTTGCCTGGCCGGGTCTGGTATAATAGGCCCCGCCAGGCTCTCGGAAAGGAATGCCATGTCCCAAACTGCAAGCCATTGGCCCGGCCACAAGCCCATCGAGAACCGTAACCCGGAGGACGCACACTGGTGGTTTGCCTCTCGCACCTGGGCGTTGGTGGGAATGCTGGACCGTTGTGTGGCAACCGATGACCAGCGCGTGCTGGACGTGGGCTGCGGGGCCGGGAACATGATCCACCACCTGGCGCGCTATGGCCCGGTGATCGGGTTCGACAGCCACGCCAAACCCCTGTCTGTGGCCCATACGCGGGGCTATGTCGTGAGCCAGGGACGGGGCGAGGCCATGCCCTTCCCGGACGGCGCGTTCGACATCGTGGCGGCCCTGGACACCATCGAGCACATCGCGGACGAGGAGGCCGTGCTGCGCGAGTGTGCCCGGACCGTTCGGCCGGGCGGGTTGTTGGTGCTCACCGGCCCGGCCTTCATGTTCCTCTGGAGCCGGAACGACGAGGTGAATCATCACCAGCGCCGGTATACCCTGGGCGAGCTGCGGCAGAAGCTGGCCGCACATGGGTTCCGCGTGCGCCGGGCCGGATATAACAACTTTTTCCTGTTTCCACTGGCGGTGGCCCTCATCCTTCTGCGCCGCGTCACCGGCAAAGCACCTCAGTTGGCCGCTCCCGATACCGATGAGGAGGCTTACCAGGTGGAGATGGAGCCGGCCTCGCCGTTGATGAACGCCGGGCTGTCCCTGGTGGGCCGGGTGGAGGCGGCGATCCTGCGGCACGTGGGGTTGCCCTGGGGGACCGGGTTCTTGCTCATCGCGGAGAAACTGTAGGGACGACCCTCGCGGTCGTCCCTGGTGGGCAAGGGCGAGCCTTGCCCCTACTGAGGTGTGACAGCGCCGTGAAGATCCTCATCGTGCATCGAGCTATTCAGCGCGAAGGCGGCGCGGAGAACCAGATCGCCCGGCTGACGGAACGCTACGTGGCGCGCGGGCACGCCGTGACCATTGTGACGGCCGTTCTACACCGGGAGCTGTGGTACGCGGAACACTATGCCCGGCTGGGGGTGCCGGTCATCGAGACAGGGATGCCCCGGCCCACCGTGCCGATTTTCAAGGGTTTTTGGTCCATGCGCCGCGCCCTGCGCCGGTTCCCCTTTCACGAATACGACGTGGTGAACTTTCATAACTACCCGTCATACTGGCACGCCCCGTTGATTGACAAGGCCCGGCCGGATGCGCCGGTCGTCACCTGGACCTGTAACGAGGCGGCCCCGGAGATCTGGTATTATTCCGATTATGCCATCACCCGGTCCGTGCGGACCACGCTGCGCCGGGCCTTGTGGCGGGGGTTTTGGCTGACCGTCATGCGCCCGTTCGAGCGGCGGGCCATGCGCGCGATGGACCGCATCTATGTGCTCTCTGAGGCCGAGCGTGAGTATTTGCGCCGGGACTATGGCTGGGATGCCGTGCCGATGGGTGCCGGCGTGGACATGGCCGGTTTTTCCGGCTCCGCAGACGAGATCCGTGCCCGTTACGACATCCCCGCCGATGCGTTCAACCTGCTCTGTGCCCCGCTGGATTTGCCCGTGGCGGTGGATATCTTGCGGGGTTTGCCCCCCGCCCCAGCCCTCCCCCTACCAGGGGGAGGGAGCAAAGAAGGGGGCCTGCGTCTGCACGTGCTGGGGCGGGCCAGGCCGGCCCTGATGCGCCGGGCGCAGGCCGCTCTGGGCGACCGGGTGCACTTTTTGGGGCACGTGCCCCTGGCAGATCTGCCGGGCGTCTATGCCACGGTGGACCTGGGCCTGTTTACCCGCCAGTATTACCCGTGGGGGCTGGTGGTGCTGGAGATGATGGCCTGCGAGACACCGGTGCTGGCCTTTAACGCCGGGGCGCGGCGCTACATGATCCAGGATGGTGTGACCGGCTTTCTGGCCGATACGCGGGAAGCGTTTGCGGCCCGCATCCGGGAACTGGCCGCTAACCCATCCAGCCTGGGACCGGTGGGCCGCCGGGCCAGAACGTGGGTGCAGGCCCATTACACGTGGGACATCGTGGCGGAGCGGTATCTGGCGGATTTTGAGACGTTGCTGGCGTGTAACTGTTCACCCTGGCGAAGGTTGGGCGCCGATTCGCGGGCCAAATCGGCCTGTTGCGGCGAGACCACGCCCGATCAACAGCACGTTTGAAACCTTCGCCAGGGCAGGCTGAACAGGTGATCGGAGGTTCGCGTGCCCGAAACGCTCGCTGTCGTGGGGGGCGGCCTGGCCGGGAGCGAGGCGGCCTGGCAGGCAGCCCAGCGCGGCATCCCCGTGACCTTGTACGAGATGCGCCCGGCCATCATGACCCCGGCTCACGTCACGGGCCACCTGGCGGAGCTGGTATGTTCCAACTCGCTTGGATCGCGGCTGGTGGACCGGGCCTCTGGCCTGCTCAAGGAAGAGCTGCGGCGGCTCGGTTCCGTGGTGGTGGCCTGCGCCGACGAGACGGCGGTGCCGGCCGGGGGCGCGTTGGCCGTGGACCGGGAGCAATTTGCCCGGCTCGTCACCGACCGGGTATCCAGCCATCCCCTCATCACCATCGTGCGGGAGGAGGTGCGCCGCATCCCGGACGGCCCAACGGTCATCGCCACCGGCCCGCTCACCTCCTCGGCCCTGGCGGAGGACCTGGCCCGGCTGACCGGCCAGGATCATCTGTACTTCTACGATGCCATGGCTCCCATCGTCACCCGGGATTCGGTGGATATGACGGTGGCCTATCTGGCGTCGCGTTACGAGCATGGCGAGGCCGCGTACCTGAATTGCCCCCTGACCGAGGCCGAGTACGACCGTCTGGTGGCTGAACTGGTGGCGGCCGAGCAGGCCCCGTTGCGGGACTTTGAGCGGGAGGACAGGCGGTTCTTCGAGGCCTGCCTGCCGGTGGAGGAGATCGCCCGCCGGGGACGCGATGCGTTGCGCTTTGGGCCGCTCAAACCCCTGGGGTTGCCGGACCCGCGCACCGGCCGGGTCCCCTTTGCGGTGGTGCAGCTCCGGCAGGACAACGCCGCCGCCACCTTGTATAACCTGGTGGGGTTTCAGACCAACCTCAAGTGGGGCGAGCAGGACCGGGTCTTCCGGCTCATCCCCGGCCTGGAGCACGCCGAGTTCGTGCGCTATGGCACCATGCACCGCAACACGTTTATCAACGCGCCGGCTCTGCTCCACCCCACCATGCAATTTCGGACCCGGGCTGACCTGTTCTTCGGCGGCCAGATCACCGGCACCGAGGGCTACATGGAGTCCACGGCCTCCGGCTGTCTGGCCGGGATCAATGCCGCGCGCTGGCTCCTGGGTCAGCCGTTGGTCGCGTTGCCAGAGACCACCATGATCGGCGCGTTGTGCCGTTACGTGGCTTCCGCTGAGCCAAAGCACTTTCAGCCCATGAAGGCCAACTTTGGCCTGTTGCCGCCGTTGGATAAGCGGCTGGGTAAACGCCAGCGATATGCCGCATACAGCCAGCGAGCCTTGGCGGCCTTGACCGAGTTCATGGCAGGGTGGTGACGTATTGCGTGTCCCTACCGGTTGTGGTACAATGCAGCGGGAAAAAGCTCAGGGTGCGCGGGTAAAGCAGAGATGACAGCCGGAAGAATCCTCGTCGTAGACGACGAAGTGGCGCTGACATTTTTCCTACAGCAGACCTTGCTGGCCAAGAACGCGGAGCGGTACACCGTGCAGACGGCCACCTCCGGGAAGGAAGCCCTGCGCCACCTGCAAGACCAGTCCTATGACCTGCTGATCACGGACCAAAAGATGCCGGGGATGGATGGTCTCCAGTTGATCGCGGCGGCCCAGCAGATCGCGCCGCAGTTGCGCGTCATCCTCATGACGGCCTACGATTCGGATGAGGTGATGGAGCAGGCCCGCAAGTTGCACGTGTTCCGCTACATCACCAAGCCGTTCTACGTTGAGGATTTGCGGCAGGCCGTCCGCGATGCGCTGGAAGACCGGCAAGCAGCAGCGGAAGCGACGCCCGCCGCGCAGCCTCAACGCCGGGAAGAATTGGCGGTAGCCAGCCCTCTACGCGAGTTGCAGTCCAGTATCGGTTGTCAATACGTTTTCCTGACCGATATGGCCGGGCAGATCGTGGGGGAGGTCGGCCAGATACCTGGCCTGGACGCGCCGGCGTTGGCCGCCATGATCGCCAGCCGGTTTGCGGCCACGTTCGAGATGGCCCGCCTGTTGGGCAGCGATGAGGCCTACAACCTGGATTTTCACGAGGGCCAACGGTATGACGTCTATTCGGCCAACGTGGGAAATGCGCTGATCCTGACGAGCGTGTTTGATCGGCATATTCAGCCCAGCAAGCTGGGGAGCGTGTGGCATTATACTCGGCGCACTGTCAGTGGCTTGCTGAGCCGGATGCCGGCCGGGGGACCTGCTGGCGAGGGGGTGGCCCCGCCGGCGCCTGCACGCCCGGCCCGACGAGCTGTGTCCGATGCCGCCCCGGCCGCGGAATCCCGGCCGGCCCGGCGGGAGAAGCCACCCATGCCCCAGCCCGGGCCGTTGAGCGAGGCGGAGGAGGCCGCCCTATCGGATACGGGCCGACGTCGGCTTTTCAACCTGGATCAGGCCCGGGCTTTGGGCCTGCTCCCGGAGGGTTTCGATTTCGGAAACGCCGCCGGGGAGTCCGGTAGCGGGATGGAGGAATAGGATGGCCGGCGAACGCATCCTTGTCGTAGATGATAGCGTGCAGGTGCTCACGATCCTGCGCGATGATTTGTTGATCCCGCTGGGCTACGAGGTGCTGACCGCCGAGACCGGCCTGGCAGGCCTGGAACGAGCCGAGCGGTTGAATCCGGCCCTGATCCTCCTGGACCTGATGTTGCCGGACATGTCGGGGCTGGAAGTGGTGGAGCGGCTGCGGGAGAAAGGCTGCCAGATGCCGGTGATCCTGATGACGTTTTACGGTTCGGAGAACGTGGCGGTGCAGGCGTTCCGGCTGGGAGTGCGGGACTATATCCGCAAACCGTTCGACCCGGAAGAGGTGCAGGTAGCTATCGAGCAGGCCCTGGCCGAGAGCCGGTTGCGCGCGGAGAAGGAACGTCTGGATCGGGAATTGGTTCAGGCCAACCGCCGGCTGGAGCGCCGGGTGATCCAACTGAGCACGCTGGCGGCCATCGGTCAGTCCGTGAGCGCGTTATTGGACCTGGAGCGGCTGTTGACCCGGATCGTGGAGGCGGCCGTGTTCCTCTCGGGGGCAGACGAGGCGACGCTCATGCTCGTGGACCCGGCCAGTGGGGACCTGTACCTGCGAGCCGCCAAGGGCGTGGGGGACGAGCACGTGCAGGGGTTCCGGGTCAAGGTGGAAGGCAGCCCGGCCGGGCAGGTGGTGCGGACCGGGGAGCCGCTCATGTTGCACGGGGCGCACGCCGAGCCGCGCCTCAAGATCAAGACCGACTACCTCGTGCGTTCGTTGCTGATGGTTCCCCTGCGCGTGGGCCAGAAAGTCATTGGCGTACTGGGGATCTCCAACCGGCAGCAATCGCGGCCGTTTGGCCGGGACGACCAGTTTCAATTGACCACCCTGGCCGACTATGCGGCCATCGCCATCGAAAATGCCCGTCTGTACAGTGAGCTTCAGCACGCCTATCAGGAACTTCAGGCGGCACAGGAACAACTGGTGCGGGCAGAAAAGCAGGCGGCGATCGTGGAGTTGGCCGGGGCCGCCGCGCACGAGTTGAACCAGCCCCTGACGGTGATCCTGGGCCTGGTCAGCCACCTGCAGAGACAGGGCACGGTCACGTCTTCCAGCAAGGAATTGGCGTTGCTGGTCCAATCGGCGCAGGAGATGAGCCGCATCGTCGCCCGGCTGGGCCAGGTCACCCGCTATGAGACCAAACCCTACGTGGGCCGCGAGCGCATCGTGGACCTGGAACGAGCGGCGAGCAAAACGTGATGCGTCAAACGTCAGGCGTCATCCGGCAAATGTGGTGACCTCCGGGATGACGTTTGACGTTTTACGTTTGACGTTTGACGTATTGCCGTTTCACTTCAGCCGCTTGCGCAGCCTGGCAAACGTGGAATGCAGGTGGATCAGGGGAGAACTCGGTCGTCCCCCGATGGTGCCGCGCGCCAGGGCCTGTCGAAAACCCTCCACATCGTCAAACGACGGTAGTTCCACGAAACAGCGCCCCACCTCACCGGAGATGTGCGCGTCGCTGCCGGCCGTTTGCAGCAAGCCATGTCCCACGGCGAACGCCCGTGCCCGCTCGTTGTCGCTGACGAAGGTGGTGCGGGCGTTGCGCGTCTCTATGGCATCTATGTGGGGCCAGATGACTTCTAACACGCGGGTCATCATCGGCCCCCGGCGCAAACGGTCGAAGGGATGTGGCACAGTCACGAACCCGCCTTGCTCGCGGATGCCCTGGATGGTCTCCTGGGGGGAGAGGCCCGGCGGGATGAACTCGGACAGGAACAGCCCCATGATCTCGCCAGCCGTGGTCATGATCTCCTCGCCCACGATGACGAGGGGGGCCTCCTGGCCGGCCGCGCGCATTTGTTCCGCCACCTCCCGTGCCGCCAGCGCCCCGGCGATGGCATTGTGATCCGTCACCGCCACCACGTCCACGCCACGTCGCACGCAGGCCACGACCAGATCCGCTGGCCGGGTCAGCGAATCCTTTGAGCAGATCGTGTGGGTATGCAGGTCTGCTTTCACGTTTACGACCTCGACGAAACCGACAACAGTGGAGAGACGCTGCTCATCGTCCGTCAGTCCGGCTCGTGACCGGGGTTGATGACCAACTGGTCCAGGCCCCGCACGGTGACAAAGGGCACGTAGCCCTTGGTCAGGGATTTGGCGTAGGCGTCGTCCACGTGGGCCGGCGTGGTGGCATAGTCTATCGTCAGCACCCGCTTGCCGGCGTTCTTGAACACGTCCAGATGGCGTTCCAGTTGGGCGGTGACGGCCGGCGGGGTGGGCTGGTCGTCGTCCTCATAGCCGTAGTAGATGTCTTCCTGACCGATGCCGTCCACATGGTTCAGGTAGGCCGGCACCAGAACAGCCAGTTCGGGCGCATTCTGTGGGACGATGAGGAAATCCGGGTCACGGGCGCGGGCGTGGGCGCGGATGGCGGCCACGAAATCGGCCATCTCCGGGGCGGCCGTGGCCCGGCCCTGGCTCGCGTAGTATTCGTAAGCGTCAATGATGTCCAGGTAGGCGCCGTCGAACCCGGCGTCCAGCAGCCGGTCGGCGTAGCTGAAGACGATGCTCTGCCAGCCGGGGTCCCAGTAGCGCACCTTGTAGTTGCCCGGCCAGTTCGGGTTCTCGGCGTCCAGCCAGGGCGGATTGCCCGGCGTCCAGCCGCTCTGCCAGTAGAAGCGATAGCTCTCGGCCTCGCCGATGCTCATGTAGGCCAGCACGATTTTGTCGCCACCGGGGCTATGCTTGAGGGCGGCGATCTGGGCGGCGGTGAACTCGCCATCCGCGGTCCCGTCGGCGGAATAGTCCATCACCACCAGGTCGTAGGCCGTGTGGCCGATGGCGGCCAGGTCGAGGTTCTGGAGCTGGTACAGGAAGTCGTCCACGGCGGACAGGCCGGACGAGGGGGAAAAACGCAGGCAGACGAGCGGCAGGTAGGCACAGGGGACCAGGCCATCGTCGGCGCGCGACGTGGGGGTGACAGTAGCCGGGCACCCGACGGCCACCAGGAGAAGCGACAGGAGCAGCAAGATGCGTGTCAGTGGACGGTTCATGCTATCCTCCAACTCGGGTTTTTCAGCCGATTAGCTTGACACATGGTTCCTGGTTTGGTACAATCCTGTTCGGAGAGACAGTGATGCAGATTCCTCCAGCGATTGCCGCTATCGCCCCGGATGGGCAACTGACGCCAGCGCAGCGGCGGCGGGTCCTGATTGACATCTGCCGGCGGCGCATCCAGCCGGGCACCGGCAGCGCACCAGAATTCTTGCGACAGAGGACGGCGATGAATCCCTGGCCGGACCTGCGCCCGGTGTTGGGCGACATCCCCTGGGCCGTGGTGGGCGCGGTGGCGACCCGCGCCTACATGCCCGAACGGATGACGAAGGACCTGGACATCCTGGTGCGCCGCCAGGACGGCGACGAGGTACGGGAACGACTCAAGGCCGCTGGCTACCGGTTTATCACAGACCTGGCAGTCCCGGGCTTCCTGGTTTGCTCGCCGGAGGGCGTGGAGGTGGACGTGATCCTGGGCGAGTACCCCTGGCTGAAGGAGGCGTTGACCCGTCTCCAACGAGACCGGGCCGGATTCCCAGTGCTGGATTTGCCTTACCTGGTGATCATGAAGCTGGCTTCCTCTCGCACACAGGACACGGCTGACGTGTCTCGTATGCTCGGCCTGGCCTCGGACGAGGACCTGGCGCGGGTGCGGGCGGCCGTGGCCCGCTACGCGCCGGACGCGGTGGAGGACCTGGAATCGCTCATCTACCTGGGCCAGGTGGAGATGGCGGGCGTCTGAGAACGCGGTCGCTTCGCGCGGGAAAGTCACGGATCAGGGCCGGGAAAGTAATGGATCAGGGCTGCCAGGAACCCGTTTTCCGCCAGAGGGCAAGAAAACGGGTTCCTTCGTTTAACTGTGCCTCAGTAGCACCGGCAGATAGAGCCACGCAGTGGGTACCCGCCACTCGTAGGCCCCGATGTCCGGTTGGGCGTCGCGGGGGCGGCCGTCCAGGTCGTCGGCCGGGGCGCCGGCCAGTGTGCCGGCGTTGATAGCCGGACTATTGGCCTGCAGGCGGTAGTCGCCGGCCTGCCCCCAGGCCGGGGCCACGTACTGCGGGTCGCCGTAGAGGTTCCCCGGCCCCAGCGTGCCAATGGTGGCAGCGGTGTACTGCGTGCTGCCGTGCTCCAGCACGTGGCCGGCGTTGGGCAGGTAGAACAGGCTGTGCGTGACCGTCAGGCGCGTGGCCCACCCCACGTAGACCGGGCAGTCCGGCCCCACGCCGCGAAAGATCGTGTTGCGGATCACCAGGTCGCTGGGAGTATCGCGCTCGTCGTACTGGGCGTACATCAGGTAGTTCTCGCCCAGGGTGTCGTCTACGGAGACGTTGACGATGTCAAAGCGGGCATTCGTCGTCTCGGTGCCGATGACGATGGCGGCCCAGGGCGTAGGGTCGGGGTTGCCGTCGCCCCGGCCATAGATGAGGGTGTTCTCCACGCGGCTGCCTGTGCCCCAGAGCTTGACCCCGTCGCAGGAGTTGTTGGCGACGATGCAGCGGCGGATGGTGGTGTTAGCGGCCTTGGAGTCCAGCCCGTCGCCGTAGTTGTGCTCGGCGATGGTGTCGGCGATCTCGATGGGGCCGTTCGACTCTTCGATGCCCAGGCCGTCGGGCCGGTCGTAGGGCCGGTCCGAGCCGTCGCCGCCCTGGTAGTAGTGGCCGCCGTAGGCGAGCCGGCAGCCCTGGACGCGCACGTTCTGCCAGCCGCCGTGCTCCCGGCTCGGCCCGCCCAGCGCCCCAAAGCCACAGTATTCAAAGCGGCAGCCCAGCACCTGCATATCATCCACGTCCTGCACGTTCAGGCCGAACTCGTCAAGGTGGTGGACGTAGAGGTCCTTGAGGACGATGTGGCTGGCCGGCGCGCCCAGGATGACGATGCCGTCGCGAAAATAGACGCCGGCCCCGCTGGCCTGGCTGTCGTGGGTGATCTCCAGGTTTTCCAGGCGCACATAGCTGACGCCGGCGAGGTTCACGGCCATCGCCAGGTCGTCGCGGCCGGCCAGGACGGGCCGGTTGCCGGCTTCGCCCCGGATGGTGATCCAGGCGTTGGCGGTGCCGGCCGGCGGCGTGACGATGTCGTCATCGTACACGCTCAGGGTGTAGCGTCCGCCGAGGATGACCAGGGTGTCGCCGGGCTGCAACTGCCGGGAGCCGTAGCCGGGCGTAGCCCAGGGAGCGACGAGGGTGCCGGGGTTGCTGTTGTCGCCGTCCGGGGCGACATAGTAGGCGGTGCCCTGAGCTTGCCGAAGGGTGGTGCCAGCGGTACCGGCCGGGGACGTGGCGACGGGAGTTGCCTCCGCAGCGGCCGGCGTCTCACCCGTGGCCGGGGCGGTGAGGGTGCAGCCGACCAGCAGGAACGCAAGCACGGCCAGAGGTCTTTTCATCATTGCCCTCCCGACCCTCCCGCAGGCTCGCAGCCTGCGGGAGGGTGGATTGTTCACTTGTTCCGCAGGATGAGCGGCAGGTAGGTGCAGCAGCACTGGTTGCCGCCGGCTGCCCGGTCCGCGACGACGATCAGGCTGTATGGCCCACCAATGGCCAGGCCGCTCACCTGCCAGCGCAGGCTGGTTAGTTGGTAGCTCCCACCGGCGGCTGAGCCGGCCCGGACGGTGTACCCCAGGCCCGGCCCGCCGGTCTGGGCTTGAACGATGCCGCCCAGTAGCAGACAGGCCGCCACGAACAGGACGGCGATTCGTGTTTTCATCGTTGCACCTCGCTTCTCAAGGTAGCGTTTGCCATCATTGTCCCTCACGGCGCGGGTTCTAGCCGATGCCCTTCGTACCCCAGCCGCTTGGCCACGATGCGGTAAGAGAACTCGACATTGGGATCCCCAGCGCGCAGGCGGACCTGGAACTGGGTGGCGGTGCGGTCCGTCACGTAAAGCTCTGCATCCCCATAGGCTTGCAAGAACACGTGGTAGGGTTCCTGCAGGTTCACAGTCTGAGCAAAGAGCGGGTCTATGGAAATGACGGCTGTACCGTTCTGAAGCACGCCGAAGCCATAGTCGCTAAACCAGACCTGGGTGGATTCCTCCGAGTAGAGCAGGCGGCTACCGCCGTCGGTGCGGACGACGGCGCTCTTGGTTCCGGTTGCCCCCAGTGCGCCGTCACTGAACACCCCATACCAACCACTCATGGTTGCTCTGCCGAAAACGCCATAGCGCAGCGCCTCGCCGTACACGCCGGCCCAGGTCTCAGGGGCTGAGGAGTAGCCTTCCACACCGTTTTTGGCCTCGCTCCGGCCCACAACGCCCGAGCTGGAGTTACTCCATCCATAAACACCCAGGCTGGTGCTGCTCTCGCCGCGCACCCCGTTGCCGCCCCCGGTGTTATACCCCCAGAGCGCGGGGCCATTGGCGCTGTTGTTGATTCGGAGGCCCGCGTTCGACCAGCCGATGTTCGCAGTCCATACCTCCCCCAGGTGGTCGTGGGGGCAGGCCAGGCCGGCCGAGGCGCTGTCTGGCGCAGCCGGCGCGGCGGCAGTGAGCCGCTGGCGGGGAACCAGGGCGGTGAAGGCAGCCTCGCCCGGGCCGCGCACGGCCACTTCCAGCCACCGGTCGCCGCCATTGAGAGCCGCCAGCGGGATGGGCTGCCCGGCGCCCAGCAGAACGTTGAACGCGCCGGCCTGCACCGGCACGCCGGCCTGCGCCTCGGACCACAACAGCGCGCCGCCAGTTTCCGTATCGTACAACGTGAAGGTAAAGTCGTAGGTCCCGTCGGGGACGGGCTGGCCGGCCGCGTCAGTTTGCGAAGCATCCCGAGGCGAAGCGAGGGACAGGCGGCCGGGGTAGGGGATGGTGACGCCCGTCGGGGCCTGGGCCGGGGGCTGCGCCCCGGCCAGTTGGGAGCCGATGCCCAGCGCCACCAGCACGGCGCTGGCTGCCAGAACTGTGAGTAGTGCCCGTTTGGTAGACATGTTGCCCTCCTTTTGGTAGATTGGTAAATTGGTAATTGGTGAACTGACCGCCTGAAAACCTGGAAAGCTTGGTGGCAAAAGGTTCAAGGTTTTCGTTCAAAGCCTTGAAGGTTTCGCCCCATGTCCTCGGAGGAGTTAGATCAAGTCCTTCAAGGACTTGGATCAAGTCGTGGGAAGACTTGGGGCAAGTCCTGGGAGGACTTGTGTGGGCCGATTGGGGCATCAGCGCACCCCTCAGTGATAACTGCGTAGCGTGAGCGGCAAATACGCCCGGTTGCCCCAGAACTGGCCGTAGATGCCCCGGTTGGAGATGCCGATCACCTCGTTGTCGTCGAAGGCCAAAGCCACCGATGGGCCTGCACGCTCCATCGTTCGGGTTCCTTTTGACACACACTCTCTTGTCGGATATAATAAGTACCAGTAATCTTGCGATACGCAGGAGGAAACGATGGCCACTATCACGTTGACCGTTCCAGATGCGTTGGCAGAAGAACTGCACTCCCTCGATTCAACAGAGCTGACCGAGGTAGTGCGAAAAGGGCTGGCCCAGCGCCGGGCTGAACAGATGCTCGGTGAACACCTGCGCCAGATGCAAACGGATGACGTTGTCGCCGCTTCCCATCAGGCGAAAGAACGCAGCCATGCGATCATCGAGGACCAGGGCTTTACCGCTGTGGCGCTGCTCTTCACCGACTTGCTGGCCGACGCTGTTCAACAAACGCGCAAGCGCCAGGACAAGGCAGCAGTGGCCCTATGAAGTTCTACCTCGACTCCTCAGTGGTCAATGTCTATCTTTTCGGTGCGGAGAAGGAACCAGAGCGATATCCGGAGGTCGTCGCCCTTTTCGATACTATCAATGTACGCCGGGCAGATGGAGTGGTGTCCGTCTATACCGTGCAGGAGCTGTGCGTCTACTGTCGGGACTTTTTTCCCGAGGAAATCTTTGCCTTAACCGCCCGTCTTGCGATGCAGAAGCTGATGAGCGTTCGGCTCCAACTCGTTCCCCTATTGACTCGTGACGAAAAGACCCGCTACAGCAGGAGCTTTGCTATTTCCGCTCCTTCCGACCAACCCCATGTGATCCTGGCGTATCTATACCACTGTGATGCCATCCTGGCCTACGATGAGCACTTTGCGGATACGGCTCATCTGGTCCCCTATCTTCACCCCAGTGAGGCGCTCGCCCGACTTGCCGAGCTGGGGACCTCGGCGTAGAATCCCCTGGTCTCGGAAAGAATTGGCCCTCATCGGGAGACAATCGGCGTCGGGGACGCCTCTACCTTGTTTTTCCCCCTACGGAGACTGACGCAGGGTCAGAGGCGGGTAGACCCACAGGGTGCTCGCCTTCCACACCACCAGATACTCCTGCCACTGGCTGTTATAGGCGATGTGCTTTCTTCATCGTACCCTCCTTTTTCGGCTGTGTGGGTTACTGGCCCGTTGCTGGCTTGAACAGCCGCCGTTGGACCAGCCCGTCGCTCTTCAGATGTTCCCGGGCTGGTTCACATGGCGAGAATGGGCGGTAGGCGATGGACCGCGTGAAGGGGAACGGTGGGGGAAGCGCCGGAAGAGGGCATCGGGGCCGGTGGGTCCGGCCAGGAGAGACGGGACGGCGTATGGCGGGGATTGTGAGCGGGTCCGATGCGTGGTCATCCGCGCGGCCTTTCTGATCCGGCGATCCCATCTCCTGCTCATAGTGTACCACGTCAAGGCCGCATTTGTCAAGTTTTTAACTTGACTTGGACGCCATTCGCGTATAAAATGGCGACGTGCCGGGAAGGGTTGTTTTTTCCCCAGCGGGCTGCTATAATAGCGCCGGTCAGCGCCCGATTTTCAGCTCGCATCACCCATTCTGCACCGAGGAGGCCCCCGTGAACACGATCCGCAAAGCCGTCTTTCCTGCCGCGGGCATGGGCACCCGCTTCCTGCCGGCCACCAAGGCCCAGCCCAAGGAGATGCTGCCCCTGGTGGATACCCCCATCATCCAATATGGCGTGGAAGAGGCGGTGGAATCCGGCCTGGACCAGATCATCATCGTCACCGGCCGGGGCAAGCGGGCCATTGAAGACCACTTTGACATCTCCTTTGAGCTGGAACACATGCTGGCGAAAAAAGGCGATGAGGAGACGCTGCGCGAGGTACGTCGTATCTCCGAGTTGGCCACCATCTACTACATCCGTCAGAAAGAGCCGCTGGGATTGGGCCACGCCGTGGCCGTGACCCGCGAACTGGTCGGCGACGAGCCTTTCGCGGTCTTGCTCAGCGATGATCTCATCGTCCATGACGTGCCCTGTCTGAAGCAGATGATTGACGTCTATGAGCGTTATCAATGCTCGGTCGTCGCGGTGGAACGTATCCCCCGACAACACATCTCCGGCTATGGCGTCATCGAGGCCCGGCCCATCGAGGAGCGCATCTATCGCCTGGATGACGTGGTGGAAAAGCCGGCCCCGGAGGAGGCCCCCTCAGACCTGGCTATCGTGGGCCGCTATATCCTCACGCCGGAGATCTTTGATGCGCTGGCGAAGGTCAAGCCGGGCAAGGGCGGCGAGATCCAATTGACGGATGCCCTGCGCCGGTTGCTCAAGCATCAGGTCATCTATGCTTACGAGTTCGAGGGGATTCGCTATGACGCCGGCACCACCCTGGGTTTTCTGAAGGCGTCGGTGGAGTTTGCCCTGCGCCGGTCCGACATCGGGCCGGCGTTCCGGGACTATTTGCGGGGCCTGGTTCTGGAAGGGTAAAAGCGGCAGGAGGGCGGGAGGAGACCCGGCCGCGGGGTTGCGCCGCCGGGCCAGACAGGCGAAGGTCGGAAGTTGCGTTTCACGCTCGCTGGCTATGTGCCGACGGCCTGGAACGCGGCTTGAAACGCGCTGTTGACATAGCTGAACATCGTGCCCACCTGTGGCCCGACGAGCAACAGGATCGCAATCGCGGCGATGGAGAGCAACACCGCCAACAACGCATACTCGGTCAGCCCCTGGCCTTCCTCGCGATGAGCGAACATGAGACCCTCCTCCATGCGGAGCAATCGCACCAATACCATGCATATTATAGCGCGAAACGGGGCCGTTGTCCATCCCCCAAAGGTCTTATTTTCCCAGACGTTGCGCCGCCATCGCTTGGACAGGTCGAGGAGAAATATGAACCGCTGGTTGAACGTGCTGCTCGCCATCGTGTTGGTTGCCCTGGTCGTGGGCGCGGGGGGAGGTTGCCTTCCCTCGCTGCCATTCGGTATCCCCACGGCCGCCCCCACGCCGGTCAGCGGGCCGGTATCGCTCACGGTCTTTTACACCAACGACATCCACGCCCACATCACCCCCACGAAGGATAAGGACATCGGCGGCTATGCGCGCATCGCCACGCTGATCCGCCAGGGCCGGGCGCCGGGCGCGCGCACGCTCCTGCTGGACGCGGGTGACGTGCTCCAGGGCACGCCGTTCTGGCCGGCCTTCGAGGGGCGAACCACGGTGGAGCTGATGAACGCCCTGGGCTACGACGCCTTCACCCTGGGCAACCACGACTTTGACAAGGGCCAGGACCTTCTGGCGCACCGCGTGAGCGAGATGCAATTCCCGGTGCTCTGCGCCAACCTGGAGTTCGCTGCCGATAGCCCGCTCCGGTCCAGTCCCATCAAACCCTACATCATCAAGAACCTGAACGGCCTGCGCGTGGGCGTCCTGGGCCTGACCACGGAGGAGACCCCCATCATCTCGATGGGCGCGTTCCAGGGCGTCACCGCCCACAGTACGTTGGAAACAGCCCGCCGGCTGGTGGTGGAGATGCAACCCCAATGCGACCTGATCATCGCCCTGACCCACCTGGGCGTGGACGAGGACTATGCCCTGGCGAGCCAGGTGGACGGCATTGACCTCATCGTGGGCGGGCATAGCCACACCGTGCTGCTCAAGCCCAGCCCGGCGACGAATCCCGGCGGCCAGCGGGTACTCATCGTCCAGACCGGCGCGTATAGCCGCTACCTGGGCCGCCTGGACCTGACGGTGGACCCGGCGGCCCGGCCACGCATCACCGATTACCGGGGCCAGCTCATCGAATTGACCAATGCCGTGGCCGATGACCCCCAGGTCAAAGCCATCGTGGACAAATGGCAGGCGCAACTGCCGCCCCCGACCGTGGTGGGACAGATGATCGTGGACCTGGACATGACCATCCGGGGCCGCGAGGCGCCGGCCGGCAACCTGTTCTGCGACGCCATGCTGGACTACTGCGCCAACCTGCCAGACCCGGCCCAGCGCCCGGCCATCGCCCTGTACAACGCCGGCGGCCTGCGCGGCGGGCGCATCTTCCCGGCCGGCCCCATCACCACCGAGGACATCGCCACCTGGGAACCGTTCGGCAACACCATCGTGCTGATGGACCTGAACGCCGCACAGTTGAAGGAGGTGCTGGAGAGCGGGGCCAAAGGCACGGTCATGCAGGTGGCTGGCCTGACCTACTGGATAGACAACACCAAACCAGCCCAGGAGGCCGACGATACCGCCAAAAAGATCACCAAACCGGGCCAGCGCATCGTCCGCATCACCATCGGCGGGCAAGACATTGACCTGACCGACGCCTCGAAGGTGTATCGCGTGGCGACCAACAACTACCTGGCCGGCGGCGGCGACGCCTGCTATACCTTCCTGGAGGGCCAGAACGTCCTGGATACGGGCATCTACATGACCGATGCCCTGGAATCGTATATCCGCCAACACAGCCCCATCGCGCCCACGGTGGAGGGGCGGATCAATTTCGGGAGTCGGTAGCGCGCCACCCGCAATACGCAATACGCAATACGCAATACGTTTCACGTTCCACACAAATGAACAAGGAGGTTCTATACACAATGAACGTGTGCATCGGCATACGCCGCGAGGACAAGAACGAATGGGAACGCCGGGTGCCACTGGTTCCCGACGACGTGCGAGAATTGCGCGAGAGGCATGGCATTGAGGTTTGGGTGCAGCCATCGCCCATCCGGGCCTTTGATGCCGGCGATTACGCGCAGGCCGGCGCCATCGTGCAGGAGGACCTGTCCCCGTGCCCGGTGGTTTTCGCCATCAAGGAGATGCCGCTGGACTTTTTCCAGCCGGGCCGGGCCTACGTGTTCTTTGCCCACGTGATCAAGGGCCAGCCCCACAACATGCCCATGCTCAAACGGATGCTGGAGCAGGGCTGCACCCTCATTGACTATGAAAAGATCGTGGACGAAAACGGCCGCCGGGTGGTGTTCTTTGGCAACTATGCCGGGCTGGCCGGGATGATTGACACCCTGTGGGCGTTGGGCCAGCGCCTGGCCTGGGAAGGCATCGCCAATCCGTTCGGTGCGGTGCGTCTGGCCCACGAATACCCCAACCTGGATGAGGCCGAGGCGGCCGTGCGGGCCGTCGGCGCGCGCATTGCCCGTGAAGGGTTGCCCGCTTCCCTGACGCCCCTGGTCATCGGCGTGGCCGGCTATGGCAACGTGGGCCGGGGTGTGCAGGAGATCCTGGCCCTCTTGCCCCGGCAGGAGACGGACCCGGCAGACCTGGCGAATGTGATGGCGGACCCTCATCCGGCCCGGGACCGCGTCTACACCGTCACGTTCAAAGAAGAGCACATGGTGGAGCCGATAGACCCGGCCCAGCCGTTTGAGTTGCAAGATTACTACCAGCACCCGGAGAGATACCGGGGCATCTTTGCCCGCTACCTGCCCCACCTGACCGTGCTGATGAACTGCATCTATTGGGAGAAAAGGTATCCTCGCCTGGTGACGGTGGCCGATCTGCGGGCCTTGTATGGCGGGCCGGAACCACCGCGCCTGCGCGTCATCGGCGACATCAGTTGCGACATCGAGGGGGCTATCGAGGCCACGGTACGGGCCACAGACCCCGGCCACCCGGTGTTCGTCTATGACCCGGTCACCGGCCAGGCCACCGATGGTTGGGTCGGTCGCGGCCCGGTGATCCTGGCGATTGACAACCTGCCCGGCGAATTGCCCCGCGAATCGTCCACCGCCTTCAGCCACACCCTCAAGCCCTTGATCCCGGCCATCGCCCGGGCCGACTACACTGTGCCCTTTGAGGACCTGGACCTCCCACCCCTCATCAAGAACGCCGTCATCGCCTACCAGGGCCAGTTGACGCCGAATTACCAATACATCGCCAGGTTTCTGGCATAGCGATTGAAATCGCCGCTGATGGGCTTACAGCCAGTCGTCCCCCTACGGGGACGCCGCTGCCGCGACCGCGTAGGCGGTCGCCCGGTGCGGTGGGGACACCCCTTGTGGGTATCCAAATACCCCTTCAGGCGCGGTTTTAACCGCTAACCAATGAGCCAGGGTAGGCAGTTACAACAATTTCTCCACAAAGAACACGAAGGTCACAAAGGAATCCCCCAAATCTTGGTGTCCTTCGTGTCCTTCGTGTCCTTCGTGGACAAACAACTTGTTTCGGCTTGTCCGAGTTAGGAGGAGCAACTGATGAAACACGTGCTGATTTTCGGCGCCGGCCTGGTGGCCGGCCCCCTGGTCCGCTATCTGTTGGACCAACCCGATTTCCACGTCACCGTCGCCAGCCGCACGGTGAGCAAGGCCCAAGAGTTGGTGGGCGATCATCCACACGGCCGGGCCGTCACTGCCGACGTGGAACGTCACCCGGCCGTCATCGCCGAACTGGTCCCCCAGGCCGATCTGGTCGTGAGCATGTTGCCCTACATCTACCACGTCCAGGTCGCCGAGCAGTGCATCCGGCATGGCAAACACCTGGTCACCACCTCCTACGTGAGCGAGGCCATGCGCGCCCTGGATGGCCCGGCCCGCGCGGCCGGCGTGATCCTGCTGAACGAGATGGGCCTGGACCCGGGCATTGACCACATGGAGGCCATGCGCGTCATCCACCGGGTGCAGCAGGCAGGCGGCCAGATCGCGGGCTTTCGGTCTTATTGCGGCGGCCTGCCGGCCCCAGAGGCCAATACCAATCCCTTTGGCTACAAGTTCTCCTGGAGCCCGCGCGGGGTGCTGCTGGCCGGCCGCAATCCGGCCCGCTACCGCCAGGACGGCCAGGAGGTGAACATCCCCGGCCCGGCGCTCTTTGCCCACTATGAGATCGTCCACATCCCCGGCCTGGGCGATTTCGAGGGCTATCCCAACCGCGATTCATTGCCCTATGCCACCACCTACGGCATTGAGGATGCGCAGACCATGTTCCGGGGCACGCTGCGCAACATCGGCTGGTGCCCCACCCTGAAGGCCCTGGCCGACCTGGGCCTGTTCGATGTCACCGAGCGTGCTGACCTGGCCGGCCGCACCTGGGCCGACCTGCTGCGCCAGCTCGTGGGCTGTCCCACCGGGGACCTGCGCCAGGCCGTGGCCGCACATCTGGGCCTGGACCCGACCGACAACGTGCTCGGTCGGCTGGCCTGGTTGGGCTTGTTCGATGACCAGCCGTTGCCTCCCGCGCCCCCCACCTTGCTAGACGTGCTGGTGGCGCAGTTGGAACCCCGGCTCCAGTACGCCCCCGGCGAACGCGACATGATCATCCTCCAGCACGAGTTTGAGGCCGTGTACCCGGATCGCCCAACCCGGCGCATCACCTCCACACTGATTGACTTTGGCCTGCCGTATGGCGAGACGGCCATGTCGCGCACCGTGGGCCTGCCGGCAGCCATCGGCGCGCGGATGATCCTGGAAGGGGCCATCACCCTCACCGGCGTCCAGATCCCGGTCCACCCCGACATCTACGAGCCAGTGTTGGAGGAGCTGGCGACAGTGGGCATCGCTTTTCGAGAGCAAGTAGACGAGGGGTAAGCAGTCGGATGGTTGACGATCCGCTGGTCACGCTCCGGGCGATCGCCGCAGACCCATACACGAACTGGCCCGAACGCTATGGGGGCCGCCGGGCCATCGGCACGTTTTGCACCTACGCCCCGGTCGAGGTGCTGCACGCGGCCGGCCTGACGCCGGTGCGACTGCTGCCGGCCGGCGCTGCTCTGGCCGGGGCGGATAAGCACCTGCAAACCTACACCTGCGCCATCGCCCGGGGGGTGCTGGCAGCGGCGACGGCCAGCGACCGCGCCCGCGACCCGGCAGGCCGCCGGGCGTGGGACTGGCTCGCTGGCGTGGTCTTTCCCCATACCTGTGATACCATGCAGGCCCTGGCCGACGTGTGGCGTGCGGCCCGGCCGGGGGACTATGTCGGCACGCTCGTGGGACCGGTGGCCGTGGAATCCCCGGCCGCCGAGTCCTACCTGGTGGCCGAGTTGCGCCGCTTCATCGCGGACCTGGAGGCCGGCCTGGGCGTGACCGTGCGCGACGAGGCCCTGCGGGCCAGCATCCACGCCTACAACGAAAACCGCCGTCTGCTGATGGCCCTCCGTGGGTCGTTGCCGTACTCCGACTGGCTGGGCGTGGCCCTGGCCGGCCACTTCATGCCGGTGGAGGAGCATACGCGGTTGCTCCCTCACCCACCCCCAACCCCCTCCCTCTCCCAAAGTTGGGAGAGGGAGGGGGCCAGGGGGAGGGTGAGGGTCGTTCTCGTCGGCGCGGTGCTGGACGATCCAGCCCTTCCGCTCCTTATCGAAGAGCTGGGCGGCCTGGTGGCCGATGATGACCTGTGCACCGGCCGGCGCGGGATCGAGACGCCGGTTCCCCTGGACGAGGACATGGACCCGATGGTGGCGTTGGCCCGCCGGGAATTGCGCCGCCCCCCCTGCCCGGCCCGCTACGCGCCCAGCCAACCTCGCTCCGAACGTCTGCTCCGCCTGGTTCGGGATCGCCAGGCCCACGGCGTCATCTTTCTCCAACAAAAGTTCTGCGAGCCGCACGCCTTTGACCTGCCGCCGCTGCGCCAAGCCCTGGACCGGGTGGGCATTTCCCACCTGACGCTGGAGATGGAAGGCAGCACGCTGGACGGCGCTTTGCGGACCCGCGTCCAGGCGTTTCTAGAGATGTTGAGGTAGAGGCCAGCCCTACCCGCACTCATGGGGGCAAACGAACGTGGAACTGGTCCCCGGCGTCCATTGGGTAAAGCCGGCCACGCCGCTCCGGGTGTCCGGCAACGTCTACCTGCTGGCTGCGGAGCCTGAAGCCGGGGGGCTGACGTTGGTGGACACCGGGATGCCCGGTCGGGCTGAGGCCATCCTGCGCTACGTGGCTGCCCTGGGCCACCAGCCCGCCGACGTGCGGCGGATCGTGCTCACGCACTACCACGTGGATCATGCCGGGTCGCTGGCTGATCTGGTGGCGCGGACCGGCGCGCGCGTCCTGGTGCACGTCGCCGATGCGCCTTTCGTGGAGGGCCGGCGCATCTCGCCGGCCGCCCGGGGGACGTGGGGGCACGTCGTCCGCGCCGTGGCCCCGTTCTTGGGCGGCCGGTGCGTGCCGGTGGACGAGCGGCTGGCGCACGGCGACGTGATCCCGGTGGCCGGGGGATTGCGCGTGGTGCATACGCCGGGCCACACGCCGGGGAGCATCGCCCTGCATCTGCCCACGCGCGGGGTGCTCTTTACTGGCGACACCCTGCTCGTGGATTGGTATGGCCGTATCCAGGAGGCCCGCGCCCTGTTTTCGCTGGATGTTCAGCAGGCCCGAGACTCGGCGCGACAGCTCGCCGATCTGGATTTCAGCGTCCTGGCCCCCGGCCACGGCCCGCCCATCGCCGAGGCATCCCATATCGCTGCCTGGCGTGCCCGCGAAAAAGCGGCGCGCAGTGACTGCGTGCCGCTCCTTTCCCGGTGACGGGCTGTGGAATCGCGCGTCAGTCAGGCAACAGCCGGCCCTCGTCCTCCCCACCGATGATGCGAAAGACCCGTTCCTGGCCGGGCTGGCGGTTGAGGGGCCAGGGAGTGGGATTGCCGTAGCTCAGGCCTGGCCAGGTGGGCTGAGCGACCCCCGGCGTCACCACCACCACCGGCGGCGACTCGCGCCGGGTCCCTTCTGCGCGTTCGTTCCCCTGCGAGACCGGCAGCCGGCCCAATAGCAACAGCAGGCCCAGGCTCACCGGCACGCTGGCGACCACGCCGCAGACCACGCCGATCACCACGGCCATCGCCTCCGTGCTCAGCCGTTGCCCCACGACGATAGCGAGAACCACCACAAACAGGATCGCCAGCAACACCAACGCCTGCTTCATGGGTCCCCCTCCGACCACGATTGGGGGTTCCTGATCCCGCATTCCGCGATCCCCAATCCCCAATCCCCAATCCGCAATCCGCAATCCCCAATCCCCAGGCTGGTCGCCACCGTCCGCAGGGCAGCCCAATAACCGGCCACATAGGCGACATCCACAGCATCCCGCAGTCCACGCTGCGCAATGAGCAGGTTGACGCCTTCACCGGCCCCACGCAACACGTGGGCGATGTCCTCCGAAAACCACACGCCCAGCCCCATGCCCTCAACCTCATACGAATCTACTGATTCTAACGGATTCTGTGGTTGGCACCGGTCAGGCCCATTTGGAAGCCAAGAAACCCGTTTTCTGATGATTTCGCGAGTGAAATCCAG
>FWPV01005618.1_pt1 | contig 24400 bp, 26 predicted proteins | sample 2228371 | NCBI WGS metagenome assembly FWPV01 (sample SAMEA103939776, study PRJEB20133) | metagenome | reverse complement strand
CCCGACTTTCCGTCCGAAATTCCCAGCGGTGAAATTTTCCATGCCAGTGCTGCGGGCGTGACTACCTGGTTCGATTACGCCTGCCTGGCCATCGAACACGCCCACAAACAAGGCATTGTTCAGCGCATGCCCAACATTGAACGCGTCAAAACCGCCAGCATGAATTTCGCAGCGCAGCGCCCGGCGTATTCAGTGTTGAATAACAGGAAATTGATGGACACCTTCCGCGTAAATCCACCGGAGTGGACGAAAGGTGTTCGAAATTTTGTGCTCAATTACTGAGCGAAGATTGTTGGGTCAATGAATCCGCAGCACTGTGCTTTTCACGGAGGCCCAGGCGCCCACCATCACCAGCACCACCCACACCAGAATCAGCCCCAGCGCGGTAATACCGCTGGGTTGTTCGAATCGGAAATCGCGGTCAAATTCACGAATGAATGTACCGGCGGCATCGTCGGCCAGGCCCATCGCACCACTTACCACGGCATAAGCCAAACCAAACGCCACCAGCGCCAGGCTGACTGACCACCACAGGGTGGGGCGGCCCACTTCGGTGTCGGTGGCACCCAGCGATTTCAACACATGCACTTCAGCCTGGTTGCGAATCAGCTGCAAACGCACTGTATTGAAGGTAACCACCAACACCATGCCTGCAATGAGCACGGCCAAAGCCATGGCAATAATTTGCGTGCCGTTCAATACCGATTGAAGGCGACGCACCCACTGTGCGTCATATTGAACATGCTCAACACCAGTGAAGCTTTGCCATTCTGCGATTTTGCTTTCGATGGCCTGGGTGTCGGTGGTGGCATCCACTTCAAGCACCACCACCACGGTGTAGGGCAGGGGGTTTTCAGGTAGGGCTTGGGCCAAATCGGGTGTTTGGCTTTGCGTGCGCAAACGCTCCATGGCCTGCTCGGGTGTGACGATATTCACGCTGTCCAAATCGAAATCGCGCTTCAGTTGTGCGGCTGCACTTTTTACGGAATCCAGTGTGGCATCGGGTTTGAAGTACAGGCTGATTTCAGGGTCGCCCACCCAACGGTCCATGCTGGGCACAATCGCGCTCAGCCCCTGTGCAATCGTCCATGGCATGGCCAGTGCAATCGCCAGTACCAGGGCGTTGAACAGGTGGCCCAGGGGTTCATCAAGCCACAGCTTTAAACCACTGCAAACGTAACCAACGCATGTGTTGTCTCTTAAAAGTGGATCAAGCCCCGTAGGCCTTGTTCAGAAAGTCTTTGGAAAAAGTCTGCACGCCTGCCTCGCGACCACCGTTGTGCGACAAATCGGCGGGTGCCGGCAGCACTGCGCCTTCACCCAGTTTCAGGCGATGGGTAACACGGTTGAAGCGGTGTGCCTCGTGAGTGGCCACAATAATCGTGACCCCCGCGCGGTTGAACTCCTCCAGCAAACCCACCACGCGCGCGGCCGATTCATCGTCCAGTTGGGCGGTGGGCTCATCGGCCAATACAAGCGCTGGTCGATTAACCACAGCGCGTGCAATTTGCAAGCGCAACTGTTGTCCGCCCGACAATTCACTGGGCAGCATGCGGTCGGTGTGGCTTAAGCCTACGCGCGCCAATGCAGCCTTGACGCGGCTTTGAATATCGCTCTCGGAAAGCCCAACCACGCGCAGGGGCAGGGCCACGTTGTCAAAGCAATTGCGATTGTGCAGCAACTCCACGTCCATTCCCGTGTAGCCCACATTGCGCCGGTAGTGCGCACGTTCTCGCCGGTTCAGGCGTGCTATGGAGCTTTTGCCCACCAAAATGTCGCCACTGCTGGGTTGTTCAAACGTGGCCAGCAATCGCAATATAGAGCTTTTGCCCGCGCCGGAATGGCCTTCCAGCAGTGTGAATGAACCTTTGGGTAGCTGAAAATTCACGCCCTTCAAGGCGGCGTGGGTGCCGTACTTCAAAGTGACGTTTTTGAATTGGATCATGCGGTTTGGTTTCCGTCAGTGTCGATGCCAACCAAGGCGTTGGCGAATTCCCGGGGGCTGAAAGGGCGCAAATCGCCCAGCTTCTCGCCCACGCCAATAAAGGCAACTGGCACGCGGGTGCTCATGCTCATGGCTGCCAGGATTCCGCCTTTGGCCGTGCCGTCCAGTTTGGTGACCACCAGCGCGGTCAGTGTAAGTGCATCGTTGAATGCCTTGATTTGTTGCAAGGCATTTTGACCATTGGTGGCATCCACCACCAGCACAATTTCATGTGGCGCATCCATCTTGGCTTTGCCCAGCACTTTCTTGATTTTCTTCAACTCTTCCATCAGATGAAGCTGCGTGGGCAGGCGGCCAGCGGTGTCCACAATCACGATGTGGCTGTTGCGAGAAATTCCGGACTGCACCGAATCGAATGCCACTGCTGCGGGGTCTCCACCTTGCGCTGAAATGACGTCTACGCTGCTACGATTGGCCCACACATCCAGTTGCTCGCGGGCTGCAGCGCGAAAGGTGTCGCCAGCGGCCAGCAGAACGGAGTAACCAATTTCCGCGTAATGATTGGCCAATTTGCCAATGCTGGTAGTTTTGCCTGCACCGTTCACACCCACCACCATCATGACCAAGGGGCGAGCGCGGTCTACACCCATGCTGGTTTCCAGGGGGCGGAGCAGGTCAAATACAGCGTCGCGCAGCACCAAGCGAACATCCTCAGGCCGGGTCAGGCCTTTCTGGTACACCGTGTCGCGTACTTTCTGCATCAGCAGTTCAGTGGCGGGCAAACCGCAATCGGCCAACAGAAGGCGCTCTTCCATTTCTTCGAAAAAGGCTTCATCGACTTTTTCGCCGGTGAACATGGAGGTGAGGCCGGAACGGGTTTTGGTCAAGCCCGATTTCAAACGACCAAGCCAGTCCTGTCTCTGCCCAGGAATCTGCATGTAAAACTCCAATTGAGGAAACTAAGCGGTGCGAACGACTGTCACACAGCGAGATGTTGAATGACTTATTCTACCATTGAGCTTAAAACGGACGTTTGCTGTAAAAGGTGTCTTGAATGATAAAAACAGGTTTTCAACTGAATCGGCGTTGGGCAGCACTGGCTGCAAGCGCCTTGCTGATTGCAAGTTCTCAATTGATGATGGTCAACGCAGCCCATTCTGCCGACGGGGATGTGACTGAATACACGCTGAACAACGGTTTGCGTGTCGTGGTGAAGGAAGACCACCGCTCGCCCACGGTGGCGCACATGGTGTGGTACAAAGCCGGTTCGATCGATGAGTACAACGGCACCACCGGTGTGGCCCACGTGCTTGAGCACATGATGTTCAAGGAAACAAAAAACCTGAAAGTGGGTGAGTTTTCGGAAACAGTTGCTGCACTGGGCGGTCGCGACAATGCGTTCACCAGCCGCGATTACACCGCTTACTTCCAGCAGCTTCAGGCGAAAGACCTTGGCAAAGTGATGGCGCTTGAAGCCGACCGCATGGCCAATCTTATTCTCAGCGAAAGCGAGTTTGAAAAAGAGATCAAGGTGGTGATGGAAGAACGCCGTTATCGCACTGATGACCAGGCCACCGGTAAGCTTTATGAAGCGTTCATGGCCACGGCTTTTCAAGCCAACCCAACCCGCACACCCGTAATTGGCTGGATGAGCGACCTTGAAGCCATGACCTACAAGGACGCGCGCAAGTGGTACGACACTTGGTATACACCGCAAAATGCGGTGCTGGTGGTGGTGGGCGATGTGCAGCCCGCGCAAGTAAAAGCCATGGTTGAGAAAACCTACGGCAAGGTCAAACCCAAAAAGCTTGAAGAGCGCAAACCGCAAGAAGAGCCCAAGCAAGAGGGCATACGCCGTGTGCAGGTAAAGGCACCAGCGGAGAACCCCTACCTGATTATGGGTTTCAAGGTGCCCAAGTTAACTGATGTGCTGAAAGACCGTGACGCGTATTCGCTGGCTGTGTTGAGCGCTGTGTTGGATGGTTATTCCGGTGCGCGTTTGAATCGTGAGCTGGTACAAAATCAGAAAGTGGCTTTGCAGGCCGGTGCCAGTTACGACATGACAGGCCGTGGCCCCTCGCTGTTTTATCTGGATGGCGCACCAGCCCCCGGCCAGACCGTGGACGCGCTGGAAAAGGCCTTGTTGGCCCAAGTGAAGAAGGTGGCGGATGAGGGCGTAAGCGAAGCCGAACTGGCCCGTGTGAAAGCCCAGCTGATTGCAAGCCAGGTGTACAAGCGCGATTCCGTGTACGGGCAGGCGGTTGAAATTGGCCAAAATGTGACCATTGGTTTTGAGGTGGGTGACATTGATCGAATGATTGAGCAAATTAAAACCGTGACCGCACAGGAAGTGCAGTACGCCGCGCAGAAATTCTTTGATCAAGACCAGCTAACAGTGGGCACCTTGTTCCCGCTGCCCATTGACCCGAACAAGAAAGACGCGCCGCCCAAGGGCCTGAGCCATTAATTGCAGGGATTTACAACCATGTTGAGTAGCAAAAACAAAGTATTCATTCGCGGCTTGTTTGCCGCAGGTGCCACCGCAGCCGCTGTGTTTGCAGCACCAGCCAATGCCGCCTTGCCGATTGAAAGCTGGACCGCAGCCAGCGGCGCGAAAGTGATGTTTATGCGCGCCGAAGCGTTGCCCATGCTGGATGTGCGCGTGGACTTTCCCGCGGGCAGCCGCGCAGACCCCAAGGGCAAAGAAGGCCTGGCGAGTGCAACCGGTGACATGATTGGTCGCGGAGCAGAAGGCCTGTCCGAGAATGAGATTGCCGATGGCTTTGCCGACACTGGCGCACAGTTTTCTGGCGGGGCCAGCAGCGATTCTGCAGGGGTGCAATTGCGTACATTGACCTCCGAGCCCGAGTTTTCAAAAGCCATTTCCCTGATGAAAACCGTGCTGCAAAAGCCGGTGTTCAATGCAGAAATTTTGGCGCGTGAAACAGCGCGCAGTGTGGCTGGCCTGAAAGAGGCTTTGACCAAGCCCGACACCTTGGCGGACCGTGCATTTGCCGCAGCGCTTTACCCCAATCACCCCTACGGTACGCACACCACAGAAGCCAGCTTGAAGGCAATTACCCTGGCCGATGTGGAGCAGTTTTACAAAACCCGTTACTTGGGCAACAAGGCGGTGGTTTCGCTGGTGGGCAATATTACCCGCGCACAGGCTGAGCAGTTGGCCAATGAGTTGACCGCAGGCTTGCCAAAAGGTGAGCTACAAGGCAATCCCTTGGGTGGTGCCGACTATCAAGAATTGCAGGCGGCCATGAAGGGCCAGACCATTCAAATTGATCACCCCGCTGCGCAAAGCCACATTTTGATGGGCCTGCCCGCCATGCGCCGTGGTGCACCGGATTACTTTGATTTGCTGGTGGCCAATCACATTCTGGGGGGCGGTGGTTTTGTATCTCGCCTGATGGATGAAATTCGCGAGAAGCGCGGGCTTGCTTACAGTGCTTATTCGTACTTCATGCCAGCAGGCGATGCAGGCCCATTCCAGGCAGGCGTGCAAACCAAGAAAGAGTCCACCGCACAAGCCATGCAAATTATGCGAAAAACCATTCTGGATTTTATCGAGAAGGGCCCGACACAGGCCGAACTGAACGCAGCCAAACAGAACCTGATTGGCGGTTTCCCCTTGCGGATCGACAGCAATGGCAAGTTGCTGGGCAATATTTCCATGATGGGTTTGCACAACATGCCTTTGGATTACCTGGACAACTGGACCGCCGAGATTGAGAAGGTGACTGTTCAAAGCGCGCGTGAGGCCTTTGCGAAGCATGTGAACGCGGACAAGCTGGTGACCGTGGTGGTGGGCGGAAAGGTTGAGTAAGCTGAATTGACCAATAAGTTAAGAATTATCGGCGGGGTGTGGCGCCGACACCTGCTGCCGATTGCACCAGTCGAGGGGCTAAGGCCAACGCCCGACCGGGTGCGTGAAACCGTGTTTAACTGGTTGGGGCAAGACTGCACCGGCATGCAAGTGCTCGACTTGTACGCAGGCACGGGTGCTTTGGGGTTTGAGGCGGCCTCGCGTGGGGCCAGCAACGTGGTACTGGTGGAGCAGAACCGCCAGGTGGTCGCCCAGTTGCAGGAGAACAAATCTTACCTGCTGTCGAAATGGCCTGCGGCAGAGGGTAGCCCGCCTTCCCTTCAAATTGAAGCCAATGATGTGATTGCCTGCCTGAAACGCCTGGCCAGCGCGGGCAAGCAATTCGACCTGGTGGCGCTCGACCCCCCCTTTCGAAGCGATTTGATGCAGACCACCTTGCCCTTGATCAAGGCGGTATTGAAACCCGACGGCTTGGTGTACGCTGAATGGCATGAAAACATGCTGTCTGATGAAGCCGCACTGTGCAAGGCGTTGAATGTTCAAGAAATTGATGCTTTGCGGCATTTAAAAGCAGGCCAAGTGCATGCCCATTTGTTTGCCCTGCCTGCTGTGTGATACAAAGCGGGGATAGAGCAGTATCACGCGAATAAAACCCTTTGATATGGAGATCAGCGATGCGCATTGCTGTATATCCCGGAACATTTGACCCGCTAACCCGCGGCCATGAAGATTTGGTGCGCCGCGGCGCGAAGATTTTCGACAAGCTGGTCGTGGGTGTGGCTGATAGCCCCAACAAAAAACCTTTCTTTTCCATGGACGAGCGCGTACAAATTGCACGCGAAGTGCTTAGCCACTACCCCAATGTTGAAGTGAAGGGTTTTCGTGGATTGCTGAAAGACTTTGTGCGCGAGAACAACGCCAATGTGATTATTCGTGGATTGCGTGCGGTGAGCGATTTCGAATACGAGTTTCAAATGGCAGGCATGAACCGCTATTTGCTGCCCGATGTAGAAACCATGTTCCTGACACCTTCGGATCAGTACCAGTTTATTTCCGGCACCATCGTGCGTGAAATTGCCTCACTGGGTGGCGATGTCAGCAAGTTTGTATTTCCTTCAGTTGAACATTGGTTGAACCAAAAGCTGGGCTTGACCCCGCCACAGGTGATCAACAAGTAAAGTGAACGTATGGCTTTAATCATCACCGATGAGTGCATTAATTGCGACGTGTGCGAGCCCGAGTGCCCCAACGGCGCGATCAGCATGGGTGAAGAAATTTATGAAATAGACCCTGGCAAGTGCACCGAGTGCGTGGGGCATTTCGACGAGCCGCAATGCGTGGTGGTGTGCCCGGTTGAATGTATTCCCAAAGACCCGGCCCACCCCGACACCCAGCAGCAATTGCTGGGCAAGTTTTTCAAGCTGCACCCAGACAAAACCCCCTATTTACCAAAAGCTGGTGATTGATGGCTGTTGACAGAAGCAACCCTTCTTGTCTGATTAGAGAATCTTCCCTGGATTATTGAAAAGCCGTTTCTATAATCATTCTTTGTAGAACTGGACTTTGTACGAAATTTGTCGTACATTTTAGGTGCCTGTGGGATATACACTCGCGAAAAAACAAATTTTGTCGGCGCTTAAAAGTGGTAAATACCAGCATGAGTCGCGTGGAGATATCGACGTAAAAAATTTACTTGCTATGGGTAAAGTCACGGCAGATCAAGTGGCTTCTCTGGTTGCGAGTAGCAACGGCAGCATGCATAGATCTGGAAATTGTCATGAAACTGTTCATTGATGGCGAAAAAAGCCGTGCGATTTGTAGTCATTGCAAGGACATGGTTCCAGTCACTTTTATGCGCCGAGATGTGCCATTTAGTGATGGGAAAGGTGCGGCACAAGATATTTTGGTAGGTGTGTGTGGTGTGTGTGACCAGGTGGTGTCAATACCGGCACAGTCCACTCCAGCTATTTCTGAATCGCGGAAAAAGGCACTGAAATCGATTGAAGTCCGATTGCCCGCAATCTATTTGGACGTGCTTGACCTCGCGGCCTTCACGCTCGAGCCTGAGTCTTCTCCAGATTTTCGAAAAGATCTGATTTGTTATTACATTCATGATTTGGCCCAAGATCCAAATCGGATACAACGGCTGTTCAATGCGCACAAGCTTTCAGTTGTCAATTTTTCTTCCAAGAACATAAAAATTCCGAGCAAGCGATTGTCGATGAAAGTATCTGAAAAACTGAAGACGGAACTCCGAAGTCTGGAAGATGAGACCGAGCTCAGTACTACTGAGCTCTTGAAGTCCGTGGTGTGTGACATTCAACGTGAAGTTTTGGAGAAGCCTAGATCAAGTAAAATCAAAACTTTGCAGTTTTTGGCATCCGTTGCTGTTTAGGGAGTTGCTGCGAGGATTGGACATAAGACCAAGCTCGAATTCTCCAACGGCTTTTCGTCAAGTACCCTAAACCAGCCTTCTTGCCAGGCCCAGTAAGGCTTGTCTTCCCGTATGGCAGCTTCATCTGCATTGCAATTCAATTCGCGAACCTGCGCTTCAGCAGGAATGCCTTCGCTGCCTTGTATGGTTTCGGGTTGTAATTCAAGCAAACCCTCGGATGCCGTGTAATTCATGTTGAAGGTCCAGGCCTGGGCATCTTCATGGGTATAGGTCCATTCGGCTTTCTTCAGTGTCCAGTTTTGCGCAGGCAAGCCACCCTCAAATTGTTGGGCAGAAAATGCGGCCTGGTGTGTTTCAGGCAAATCATCACGGCGAACATAGGTGCGAAGGTTTTCACCATGCAACTTGATAAAAGGCGCACCTTCACCGTTGTTGGCCTGCGCAAGGCGCAACACCAGCAGGTCTTGCTCGGCAGTGCCTGTCCATGGGAAGCTGTTCCATTGGCCGTCAATGTCTACTTTCAATTGTTTGAGTGACACTTCGCGCATGGGGCCCGCTTCGGTTTGCGCATTCATGGCGATGTACAGCTGATTGTTCTCTTGTGGGGTTTTGATACCCACGCGCCAACCCAGGTTGAATTGATTGTCATGGTTACTGTTGCCCACTTTAAACTTGAACTGCTCCAGTTTGCCGCTCAGTTCTTGCTGAGCTTCGGGGTTATTAACCGTGAACTGGGCCTGTTCAAGTTCCAGTGAATTCAAAGCAAGTTCGGGTGTAAAAAAACCGGGGTTGGCCACTTGCGTGCTTTGCCAGGCCCGTGCGGCCAGCGCCACTGGCAGCACGGGTGTGCAGCTCAAGCTGGGTTGGCCGCAGTCGGCTTCTTTCTCGGCCCGAGCAGCCAGGCCTTTGATGGTCAGAGACTCCACTTGAATTCGGCCTTGTTTGATCGACTCGAAGGCGTTCATGCCCAGCCTGATCAAGGCCAGTTGCAGGTTTTCCTTGCGGGTGGGGTCATCCACTTCTATTTCAGAAATGATCAATTGCGGTTTCAGGGAAAGCGCAAGCACCACGCGTTTTACATCAATACGCTGGTCGGGGTACTGATTGCGAACACTGTTCAGCTTGGGTTCCCAGATGAAGCGTGGCACTACAACGCCATGAGAAAAAATAACGCCGGTAAGAACGATCACAAAGGCAAGAATTGACCACTTCAGGGCTTTGGACATGGTTGGTGCAGCGAGTGAATACTGGTATTACCGTAGCACAGAAATGTGCAGGTAAAAAACAAGGCCCCGAGGGGCCTGGTCTTATTGGTTCATTTACACATTGAACAGGAAGTTGAGCACGTCGCCGTCTTTCACCACATACTCTTTGCCTTCAGCGCGCATTTTTCCAGCTTCCTTGGCACCGTTTTCGCCTTTGAACTGAATGTAGTCATCAAACGCAATGGTTTGGGCACGAATAAAACCACGCTCAAAATCGGTGTGAATGACACCTGCCGCTTTGGGTGCGGTGTCGCCAATTTTGATGGTCCATGCCCGCACTTCTTTCGGGCCTGCGGTGAAGTAGGTTTGCAAACCCAGCAATTTGAAGCCCGCACGAATTACGCGGTTCAGGCCTGGCTCGGTCATGCCCATGTCGGCCAAAAATTCCATTTTGTCTGCATCGTCCAGATCAGCAACTTCAGCTTCAATGGCAGCGCACACGGCAACCACCGGGGCATTCTGCTTGGCTGCGTATTCCTGCAAACGCTCAAGGAAGGGGTTGTTCTCGAAACCATCTTCTGCCACGTTGGCCACATACATCGCGGGCTTGGCGGTGATCAAGCCGAAGCTTTTGATGGCAAACAGCTCTTCTTCGTCCAGGCCCAGTGCGCGCACTGGTTTGGCTTCGTTCAACTGGGCTTCACAGCGCTGCAAAATGGCCAACAACTTGGCGGCTTCCTTGTCATTGGCCCGGGCTTGCTTGGCATAACGGTGCACCGCCTTTTCAACAGTACCCATGTCGGCCAAACACAATTCGGTTTCAATGGTTTCAATGTCGGAAAGCGGATCAACGCGACCATTTACGTGAATCACATTGTCGTCTTCAAAGCAACGCACCACGTTGACAATTGCGTCGGTTTCACGAATGTGAGCTAGAAACTGGTTACCCAAACCTTCGCCTTTCGAGGCGCCCGCCACCAGGCCTGCAATGTCTACAAATTCAACCGTGGCGGGCAAAATGCGCTCGGGCTTTACAACATCAGCCAGCTGTTGCAAGCGTGCATCGGGTACTTCGACCATGCCCACATTGGGTTCAATGGTGCAGAAGGGATAGTTTTCTGCCGCAATACCCGCTTTGGTCAGCGCGTTGAACAGGGTGGATTTACCGACGTTGGGAAGGCCAACGATACCGCATTTGAGAGTCATGAGAATTCCTAATTAAATCAAAGCACAACCGAACCCAACGTGGGCATGGTCGAGGTGCCCGACATCAACTCTGGTGTTTATCGATGGGTGTTCGAGTGCCGGAGCAAAACAACACAAAAACCGCAGTTTTTTAACAATTTTGTGTCTGTTTTGTAGCCAATATGCCTATTGTAACTCTGTCTGAAGCACTTCTTGAGCGCACCCGGTGTGGTCAGCGTCAAATCCTGAGAGACCGCGTTTTGTGCGGGTTTTGTGCAATTGTCGGCAAACGGGTGATCTCCTTTGCAGTCGCCACCAGTTGCCGGGGTGAGCAGGTGCGCATCACTTTGGGGCGCTGGCCTTTATTGTCAGTTGATCAAGCCAGAGCAAAAGCCCTTGATCTCCTCCGTGATTGCAGAAGGGGTCTGAAACCCACCAAAACGGCTTCTGCTGCGTTGCCTAGTGCACGCGATATGCTGGGTGCCTACGTCAAAGCGAAGGCTTTGAAAGCCGCTAGTCATGAGCGTTACAAAAGCATCCTGAACACCCATTTCCCGCAGTGGTTTGACGTGCAAATCGAGGCATGGGGTGGTCGTGGTTTTTCCGAAGCTTGCCAGTTGTTTTCATCAACAAAGGGAGCCGCGCTCGTCGAAACAGGGAGAGGTTTGATCGGAGCTTTGATCAAGTATGCGAATGCTGTTCATGGATTGAACTTGCGCAATCCTTTTCATCAATTGGCGGCAGCGGGTTTGTTGCCCCCGCGAGCAAAACCCAGGGCAAGACGATTGCAAGAGGTTGATCTACCTCAGTGGTTTGATGCTCTTTCACGAATTCCGGAGACCCAGCGGGATTACCTTTTATTCATGCTTTACACGGGTTTGCGAAGGACGGAGGCTACCAACATACTCCGCGAACATTGCGACCTCACCACGGGCGTTTTACGCGTTCCTGAGACCAAAACAGGCAGGCCGCATGCGTTACCGATCACGCCCGTGATGAGGGACATTCTTGATCGTCGAATTGCAGCCACCGCCGATGAAAAGATTTTTGGTGGAATGAGTGCGGAGCATGTTTCAAGCATGGCTGAAAGGGCCGGGGCACCGAGCTTTATGCTTCATGATCTTCGAAAAATGTTCGCGACTGTTGGGGAAAAGATTGGCGTGCGGGAAACCGTGTTGAGGGGATTGCTCAACCATGTAGCCAAGAAGTCAGACACGTTAAACAGACACTATGTGCAACTGACTGTTTCTGACCTTAAAAATGAACTGGAGCGAATTCAAGTTGAGTTGACCGGTCTCTGTCGTATCTAATATACCTACATAGAGTTAATTATTTGTGGGTAGGAGAAGGCATAGCCATGGCGTATTGGTGGGTCAATCAGAATCAAACTTACAAGTCCGAGGTTCACGGAGGCTTTCTGTGGTCCCCGAAAACGACAGCAAGCGGTAGCCGCAATCAATTTTATGAAAACATGCAATTGGTTCAGCCTGGAGACGTCGTTTTTTCATTTTGCGATACCTACATCAAAGCGATTGGCGTGGTGCTTGCAAAGGCTGATACATCTATCAAACCGAACTTCGGTTCTGCCGGTAGCTCATGGGCTGACGAAGGTTGGCTAGTCCCCGTGGAGTTCAGGGAGCTTCAGAATCAGATTCGACCCAAAGACCACATGGCTGAAATCGAGCCGACATTACCCACAAAATACTCGCCACTTCAAAGGAACGGGAACGGTTTGCAAGGCGTTTACCTGGCCGCTGTTCCTGATGATATGGCTACGGTGTTGATTCGGCTTTTGGGTAGCGAATATCGAACCGCGGCACGTGAGTTGACTGACATGGTGAAATCAGAGTTGGAAGACAACTCCGCAGAGTATCGCCTTTCGGAACGCACAGACATCGGATCAACCGTGAAGTCACAGTTGGTGAATGCAAGACGCGGTCAAGGAGTATTCAAAGCGAATGTGCGATTGTATGAGAGTCGCTGTAGGGTGACCGGAGTGGATGAGCTGTCGCACCTTAGGGCCAGTCATATAAAGCCCTGGAGCATGAGTGATGATGTTGAGAAGCTATCAGGAAGTAACGGGTTGCTGCTTGCACCCCACATCGATCATTTGTTTGATAAGGGTTACATCACTTTTGCCGATGAAGGTCAGCTAATCGTTTCTGACCAACTGGCCCCGTCCGTGTTGGCTGCCTGGGGTATGAGAGCAGGTGTCGATTGTGGTGAGTTCAATAGTGATCAAAAGAGGTTCTTGGCATTCCACCGGAATCACATATTCAGAAAGTCGATGTGAGATGACCATGCAATACGACGTGTAAGGATAAGCGTTATTTTTCAGGATTTTTTGTTCAAGATGGGCACAGCTTGAGTCAAGGAGCGCTTAAGGGGGGGCACCTACCTCTACGCGATAAGCGGTGTAATCAGAAGAACTCTTGACCATACCGGTAGACCTTTTGCACATGTTCATATCAGTAAAGCGACGCACATTGATTTAAAGCAAGGGGTTACGTGCAAGGGTGGCTAAGCAATCACCTATCCTATATTTAGTTTTCAAGGTAAGTGATTGCTTATGCTATTTACATCGTGCTTCTACATGTCGTATGACCAACTACTGCTGAACTGTCTGTTTAAAATAGTCTTTAATACAGTCAATAGGGTCGAAGTCACCCGGTTAGTGGGAAACCCTTGCTGGATGCGAGCTCGGTATATTCGAGACAAAAAAGATTGACCCGTTTTCTTGATCGCGATCCACTTTGAATGATCGCGACAGGTTCTTCAATGCATCTCTGGCTCTTCCGTTTTCTATTCCGCAACCTTGGTTAGACCAGCTCATACCCTCGCGGTTTGGCTTTTTGTTCAGTTTCAGTTTTGGAACGGAGAAAAGGCCAACCTGATTCTCGAATTTGAATCCTTGTGGGGTAATGATTTTTCTGAGTTCGTCACCTCGAAGTCCGACTTCTTTCCTCGCCCGCCACATGGAACGATCGAGTTGGCGATCGTTTTGTGGCTCAAAGGTTTTGAGGTAGAAATGGAAATAAAGATCATCAAACTGGTGCTTCACAGCCCTGGAACTGTTCTTGTTTCCAACTCGAAAGTTGTAGCCGCGACAGACCAAATCGACAATGTGCTCGATGTTTATTCCCTCGAAATTGTCATCTGCGAAATTCGATCTTTGCCGGTAAGCATGCAGCCTACTTCCATTCAGCCGCCCGAAGTCGTGCTTCCTGTCTAAAAAGTAAGCGAGGTTTTCAGCCAGGGCTATTTTCTGATTTTTTTCACTTACATCTTGCCAGTTGGAAACATGGGTATCCAAACCATGTTCCGAATAACAAAACCCAAGGTAATCAAAGTGCTTCCATTCTTGGGCGATATCGAGGAATGTAACCACATCTCGCGAGCTTTTGGGTTTGTGAATGGTCACCGTCAGCGTGTGCCAACGATCGTTAGTCATAAAGACTGGCTCGAGGTGACACGCTAATCGGGTTTGTTCATGAAATGGCCTTGCAACATATTTCACCAGGTTGCCCAATAATGCGCCGTCTGGCACAGCCAGATCAAATTTGAGCATGTCTATGAAGGGGCGTGGATTGCCTGTTTTTGGTTCAATTGCCCGGGATGTTGAGGTATCCAAATTGCTACTTACATTCAAAATCATGATTGGTTTTCATCGGTTGGTTAATAGGAGTGAAGGCGGTCAACAAGAGATCCCGGGCACCCCTGTTGGTCCATCCAAACTTATTATATCCAGCGATTTCCAGATCACCGCCTTTTTCCTATCGTGGAAATTTGTGGCATTCCTTTACACTTGGCTACACATTAAACGAACGTCTTTTCATGTAGTCAGGGGTAGTCGATGGTCGAAGGCAAGTTTGTAGCGTATTTCCGGGTGAGCACACAAAAGCAGGGTGTGAATGGATTGGGCATGGACGCGCAAAAGGAGACCGTTCGTCAATTTCTGAGTAGCAGTGGTGAGCTGGTCGGCGAGTTCGTTGAGGTTGAGACTGGGAAAGGTGCCAATGCGTTAGCTAAGCGACCACAGCTTGCAGCAGCTCTTGCGCTCTGTAAGAAGACGGGTGCCAAACTGTTGATCGCTAAACTTGATCGACTTGCTCGCAATGTGCACTTCGTTTCCGGACTGATGGAGTCGAAGGTGAAGTTCGTTGCCTGCGATATGCCGGAAGCTAATGACCTTACTATTCATGTCATGGCAGCGTTTGCTGAGCATGAGGCCAAACGTATTAGTCAACGCACCAAAGAGGGCTTAGCTGCTGCGAAAGCGCGTGGGGTAGTGCTAGGTGTCGCTGGGCCTGGAAACTTACGTAGACACGTTTCTGATCGTCAAGTTTTAGCCAACAAAAATGCCGAAAAGCTTAGACCGATACTGATGGGATTTAAGACGCGAGGTCTATCCCAACGCGAAATGGTTGATGCATTGAACACAGCGGGTATTAAAGCCCCCAAAGGTGGCGAATGGTCGCTCATTCAGCTTCAGCGAGCGTATTCAAGATTGATGACTGGCTAAGCCAAATTTGCCTGTAGCTTTCAGTTCGTTAATCGTTGATTTTAACTTTTCACGTGCCGTCCTGAATCGATCTGCCCCCTCTGGTATCTCCGCCACCATAAAAAACCTATCAAAATATTTAACTATAAGATCGTCTGTGCTTTTCCTGCGAATTGTGGCTTCTATTTCGGGTAGTGATGGAGGGTAAAGACCGTCTAATTTAAGTCGTTTGCGCAGTCGCTTTGCTTTCCGTGTGGTTTCAGTTAGGGTGCAGTGTTCTTTGATGTAGCCAGTCGCGATTTGAAGATACCTAACCTCCGCTGGTTGGACAAGCCACTGACCAAGCTCGAGCCCTTCTGAATGCAGGCGATCAACTGCTTTCGACATCTCTTTATTCTGAAATAGATCTCTGTAAAAAGTTCTGAAGTTTCGGGCTATTTCGTCGGGCATAACTGAATCTGTCGGTCCAATCACGCACCAACACGGGGATGGTTTGATTGCAGAAATCTCCCCTGAAAAGTGAAAGCCGAAGCAGGTAGCGAATACTGTCATGAGGTTGAATCTGGTAGCTCGGTTCAACTTTACAAGCGCATCTGCAACTTCCGCCCAAGAAAGCTCGCTTCTGTCAGTAAATTCGATGCCCGTCTCATCATCACCGTGACATTCAATGTGAAGTAACGGCCATTCGTCATTTTTCATTGCAGCATGAGTTAAATGCTCAACAAGACTCATAAAATCGCCCGCGCTTTCACAATGTATCAAGGTGGCATCAATTCCAAGTTGAGTGTCTTCAAGCTGGGACTGAATGTAGCCGTGCAAATCTGCGGCTGAGTTGTATTCATTCTGCCTAAGCGATTCGATGATGATGATTTTTGAGAATGTGAAGCCGGTAAGCATATTCAAACTACGTATGTAGGGCTCAGGATACTCAGTATGCCAAGAATCGATCGTTTGGTCAGTGGCAAGTGGATGAGCGTGTCGTTAGCTTCAACGGGGGACTCTTAGTCACTCTTTAAGGTGCCGAGGCTTATGTTCAAATTGGGTATCTGATACACTCACGCGATGTTATATATAGATAGCGCCAACCCTCTGTGTTGCAAGAAGCATACATATCAAAGATTCTTAGAGAGGCTTTCTTTTAAGTTTTATGCCTGACAAACGTCATCTGAAAAATGCACCAATACGAGAAGCCTTAATTGACATGAGGTTTTCTCCAGCGGTATCTATTGAAAAATTAGAGAAGGTCAAACAGTTGCTTAGCGACCGATTTCCTAATTCAACAGATATTTGGGAAGCATCACTTGGCTACGATATTCAAAGTAATCAATCCCAAGTCTCGCATAGAGCAAAAGTCGGCTTTCGATTAGATGCGCCAAAAGTTCCTAGGGTGTTGCAGCTAAGAGTAAATGGGTTCGCGTTCAGTCAGCTTGCTCCATATGATTCATGGGAGGCAATGAAAAAGGAAGCTTGTGATTTATGGTCTATATTTAGAAATGAAGTGCAGTTCGCGGTGGTTAATCGAGTCGCAGTTCGTTATATTAATGAGATAAAAATACCTTTGCCATTTGGCGACTTTAACGAGTATCTAAACGTAGCTCCAGACTTGCCCGAGAAACTTCCGCAAACTTTGGGGGGATTTGTTCAAAGATACGTTATGGTTAAACCCGATGAAACAACCGCGATTGTTACGCAAGTCTTAGAAGACAGTTTTGTTTTATCAAATCCAAATGAGATAAAAATCTTTTTGGACATCGATGTTTTTAAGAATACTGAATTTCTTGGCTCCTCGGATGAATGCTTAGATTTGTTGGAGTCGTTAAGAGATTTCAAAAATGACGTGTTTTTTGAATACTTGACCGAAAAAGCACTGGAGATGTATGAATGAGCACTTTAGCGATTGATTATTTTCCTGTGTCCACCCGCGTTCATGGGTCAGGAAGTAGCTCTGAAGCCAGGCAAATTGAACAACGAGTTCGCCAGCCTCTCGAACAGTTAAAAAGAGCCCTTAGTTTCTCTGAGTATGCTTTTAATGAACTAGAAGACTTATTAAACAAAGCTAACCGCGAAAACTGGGATAATCTTGGTAGTCAGCCGCTTTCTCACGCAACCTACATCAAAGCCAAGGCCTTTTTATTGGCATTCCCTTCACAGCTGTCTGTTCCCGAATTGACGGTTGATAGGGATGGTGAAGTTAACTTTGATTGGTTTGGAAATTTTGGAAAGAATTTTTCCGTCTCGCTTCGGGCTGATGGGAAACTGACCTATGCTGGAAAATTCTCTCCGGTTGGATCTACTCACGGGACTAATTTTTTCGATGATGAAATTCCTGAAGAAATTCTGGTCATGGTTAAGAAGCTTAAGTAGATCGAGAGCTCTTGCTCCCAAGAAAATAGTTTCGAATTCCGTGGAAAAACTACCAAACTTGACTGAGTCTACTTTGGTATGCAGATTTCTCTATCAAACAAACGATTATTCAAAAACAAAAAATATCGTTAAGCAGAAGGCGTATATGCCGATGTTTAATACAGAGTTCAAAAGATGGGAAACGTCAATTTGTCGAATGGACCTTTCGTCGCTTGAGAAAGTGTTGGCGATCGGTGCTAAGGTTCGGGAACCCAAACCAGTGTTAGCGTATGCAGAATTATCAGTTAGACAAGTAGCTGAGTGTAATGTAGAAGTTCTCGCCGCTCCGGTTCACGACTATGCTGAGCATGCGGTGATAGTGAAATGGCCTGAAGAGAAAGAGCGCCAGAAAGCTATAGCGTCCGAACTAGTTTATCGTTCGAGACTCAGTCAGCTTACGTAGTAAGTTGTCTCTTAAGTGTAAGGTAATTTTGTGTTTATTTTGCTTCTATCGAGACTGTCAGAAGTCTAAGCCTTTGAATCGTTACAGTTATTTCACTTGACCCTCAAAAGGGATAGTTTTCTGCCGCAATACCCGCTTTGGTCAGCGCGTTGAACAGGGTGGATTTACCGACGTTGGGAAGGCCAACGATGCCGCATTTGAGAGTCATGAGAATTCGCTAAGTGCTTAATTGAATGGGGTGAATTGTACCGCGCCTAGCGATTCACGTTGGCAAGCCAGGTTGAAAAGTCTTCTGCCATGCGTTCGCTTTCGCGAATTGCCGCCTGCCACAGTGGTATACGAATGCGGTGGTCAAATTTGTAGCGCTTGAAGTCACTTCGATCCGGAATTTTCTTGGCGGGCAGGCGCTTCACGAATTCAGGTGAGGGACACACCAGAATGACATTGCTCATCCACTCGGGTTTGGCTTTGCGTACTTTTAAAAACTTGTCCAGCCAACCCGGTGTAACTGTGGGCGCAAAGTGCGGGTATAGCACCAGACCGTCGAGTCGATGATAGGGTAGGGCCAGGTGATAATCGGTCAAGCCACCGTCCCAGAACGGGCCCTCGTGGTATTTCACTTCCGGGTGGTTTTCACGGAGGGCTTGTGCAATTTTATGAACCGGGTTCAGCACAAACGGAATACTGCCGCTGGCCAACAAGGCGTCGTGAATGTTCAATGCATCCAGATCTTCGATTCTGGTGGGAATGCGATCAAAGGGCTGCTTGAGCCAAGCGGTGTGGGCTCCCGGGCTTTGAAACACCCATCGCTCGAAATAGCTGGAAAGGCGATTGCGGTTAATGCTGTTGGCCAATACTGCGCTGGCAAAGCCTCGCTTGCGGGCGCGCTGCTGCTGCGCGTGGTGCAGCGGTGTGAGCCCTTTGTTGACCCACACCAGCAATTCTTTGCCAGTCGGCTTTACCATGTGCTGAGCTTCCTCGGCCACCACGGCCTGCACCATGGCCTGGCACACTCGACTGATCTCGAATCGGTCCACCCCCTTGGTGTAATTTTGTGCCTCGACATACTGCTGCGCCAACCGTTTGAGTGTGGCTGCCGGGTTGCTGCTGGCGGCGGCTGCCATGCGCCATGCACCGATGGAGGCACCAATCAATTGCAAGGGTTTTACACCATTGGCGGCACGGGTTTTGAGGTGGGACGCGCTCAACCACTCGTTGAACAAATACTGATCCAGCCCTTGCAAAATCAAACCTTTCGGACCCCCAGCAGCAGCGGGGATGGCGCAAATGTCTTCCGGCTTTAGGCCCTTGTTGGCAATGTGCGCTTTGGCGCGATCGCCCAAAATAATCTGTATGCTGCTTCTCATGCGCACTCCGTGTGAATGTGCGTGGTGGCCTGGCCAATTTGTCCCTTCAATATTAACTCGGTGTGTTTCAGCAGCACATCAATTGATTTGTCGATCACCTGCTGTTGATCGTTGCTGGGGCGATGCAATACAAAGTCGGCTACGCCTTGTTGAAGGTTGAGGCTACGTGGGTGGCCAATGCCAATGCGTGCGCGCCAGAATTCGTTGCTGCCCATGTGGGCATGAATGTCTTTCAAACCATTGTGACCTGCGTGGCCGCCGCCTTTTTTCATTTTGATTTGACCCGGCAGCAGGTCCAGCTCATCGTGTGCGACCAGAATTTCCTCAGGCTTGATTTTGAAGAACTTGGCCAGAGCACCAACGGCTTGCCCGGAGCGGTTCATGAACGTGGTGGGAAACAGCAACCACACGTCTTCACCTGCAAATTTAATGCGCGCCATGTCGCCGAAAAACCGCTTGTCGCTTTGTAAAAATACATTGTGCTTGCGCGCAAGCGCCTCGAGATACCACACGCCTGCGTTGTGGCGAGTGTCGGCATACTGTGGGCCGGGGTTACCCAAGCCGACAATCAATTTGATGGGGGTGTTGCTGGACATGAAGAAATACAGCCCTTTGATTCACAAGGCTGTATTTTCACTGATTATTCGATTGCAGTGGCAGCTTTGCTCGAAGAAGTTTGATCCACCCGTCTCCACGCACTCACCAGCGCCATCAGGCTGGCCGTGGTGATGTTGTCGTGAAACCCCACACCGAACTTGCTGCCGGGCATGTTGGGTACGCTTACCTCAATAATGGCCATGGCTTTTGATTTGGCACCCTGGCCGACGCTGCGTTCCTCAAACCCCACAATGTCCATGGGCACACCAAGGGCTTGCACAGCGGCATCCAGGGGGCCGTTGCCCACACCTTCAAGGCGAATGGTTTCACCTCGCTGTTGTACGGTAATCTCAATGCCTTGGCCACCTTCGGCATCAAACACTTTGTGGCTGATGTAGCGCGGCTGGCTGTCGTTGTTTTGCAAGTAGGTTTGCTCGAACAGTGCCCACAGGGCAGGAGACGTCATTTCCGCAGCTGTGCTGTCGCTGACCTTTTGTACCACGCCTGAAAATTCCACCTGCATGCGGCGTGGCATGACCACACCATGTTCACGTTCCAGAATGTAGGCAATGCCGCCTTTGCCAGACTGACTGTTGACACGAATCACGCTGTCGTAGGTGCGGCCCACATCCACCGGGTCGATGGGCAGGTAGGGTACCTCCCAAATGGCATCGGGCTTTTGAATATCGAACCCCTTTTTGATGGCATCCTGGTGCGAACCGGAAAAAGCGGTGTACACCAAATCGCCCACATAAGGGTGGCGTGGATGAATCGGCAACTGCGTGCAACTTTCCACCACTCGGGCCACTGCGTTGATGTCGGAGAAATCAAGGTTCGGGTGCACACCTTGGGTGTACATGTTCAAGGCCAAAGTCACGATATCGACATTGCCGCATCGTTCGCCATTGCCGAACAGGCAACCTTCAACACGTTGTGCGCCAGCCATCATGGCCAGTTCGGCGGTGGCCACACCCGTGCCGCGGTCATTGTGTGGGTGCACGGAAAGCACCACATGCTCACGACGGGCAAGGTGTCGGTTCATCCACTCAATTTGATCGGCGAACACATTGGGTGTGCTCCATTCCACGGTGGTGGGCAGGTTGATGATGATCTTGCGATTCGGCCCTGCATTCCACGCTTCAATGGCGGTGTTGCAAGCCTGCAAGGCCACATCCAGTTCCGTCATGTTGAAACACTCGGGCGAGTACTGCAAAACCCACTGTGTTTCCGGGTGAGCATCGGTGAGTTCTTTCACTTTTTGCACGCGCTTGTTCACCATGTCGATCACTTCGGGCACAGTCATGCGGAACACCGTATTTCTCCACACGGGTGCGGTGGAGTTGTAGATGTGGACGATGGCGCTTTTGGCACCAATCACCGATTCCACTGTTCGCTCAATGAGGTCATCACGAGCCTGGGTCATGACCATGGGGGTGACATCGTTCGGAATCAAATCGTTGTCGATCAAATACCGGACCACGTCGAAGTCGATTTGAGAGGCAGCCGGAAAACCCACCTCAATTTCCTTGAAGCCAATGCGCACCAATTCCTTGAAGAAGTCCAGTTTGGTTGCCACGCTCATGGGCTCAAAAATCGCCTGGTTGCCGTCGCGCAAATCAGTGCTTAACCAGATTGGCGCTTGTTCAATGGCCTTGTTGGGCCAGGTTCTGTCGGGCAGGTCCACTTTGTAAGCGGGGCGATATTTGGTGGCGGGGTTCTTCAACATGCTTCGTTGGCCTGAAAGGTGAATCGATTAAACACAGTGTAGGTGTTTTGAGATGAAAGATGATTGCGTTTGTTGCTTGGATATTTATATAAATTGGCAGATAATTGCGTTTTTGAATTATTTGAAGGCATTTATAGCCAAATGCAAGAGCTGGACCGCTATGACAAACGTATTTTGACCCTGCTACAGGCCGATGGGCGAATGAGCAATCAAGACCTCGCTGACGCGATTGGTTTGTCGCCATCGCCGTGTTTGCGCCGTGTCAAAGCGCTTGAAGACGCTGGCTTGATTACCGGTTACCGTGCCTTGGTGGATGCGAAAAAGCTGGGCTACAGTTTGATGGCCCTGATCTATATTTCAATGGATCAACACACGCCAGAACGCTTTGCCAGTTTTGAGGAGGCCATTGCCGCCATTCCCGAGGTGCTGGAATGTTTGCTGATTACTGGCCAGCAGGCCGATTACCAGTTGAAAGTGATTGTGGCCGACATGGATGGCTACCAGAATTTGCTGTTGAATAAAATTACCCGTATCAAAGGTGTGACGGGCGTACACACCAGTTTCGTGTTGCGCCGGGTGGTTGATAAAACCGAGGTGCCCATAGGCTGATTTGAACAATCAGTTTTGCAGCATGTTTTGAATCATCATGCCGCCGCCGCCAATGAGTACACCGAAGTACACGATTGAGGCCACATTGGCCAGATGCCCCAAGAGCACCGCAGCACCGTCGCGTTGAATCAGGCCCACTGCCAGAAAAAGCAAGGCAATGCCGGGCACTGTATTGGAAAACGGAATGAAGCCAAAAGGGGCCATCAGCAACACGGCGCCCAGAATAAGACCCCCATCATTGATGAGGTTCATGCCTCGACCTGTGGTTAGCCAGGCCATGCGGTGCGGTTTGCTGATCTTTTCAAGGCGCGGAATCCACACCAAACCTTTTTCAAGTGCATTGCGTAATTTGTCTGAAGGCAGGGCGCGTTCTTTGAAGCGCTTGGGCAGCCACAATGTGCGCCCAAATACACGGCTGATGCCAATCAGCAAAATGGCTGCGCCAAAAATGGTGCTGACACCCGGAATGGAAACCGGCACCATGAAGACCAGCGTCAGGAATGCAACCAGCAGCAGCATGCCGTCCCGCCCTACCAGATTCAGAATTTCACCAAGGCTGACCGTGTTTGCGGGCAGTTGTGCGATCACCTGTTTGATCTGATCGCCCAGAGGCAATTCATCGAAATTGGGTGTGTTGTTCACTTCGGGTTTGGTGCTTGATTGATGAATGAGCCCACATTGTGCCCATAAAAAAAGCCGCTGAACTTCAGTGCAGCGGCTTTTTCGGTACTAATTGGACTTCGAGAGTTTACTCGTCGCCGCCTTTTGCAGCACCGGCCTTGATCTTCACTGTAACCAGTGACAGATCTTGCTGACCGTGGTTGGGAATGCCAACGCCAGCAGGCAGTTGCAAGTCAGTCACGTGGATTGAACGCTTGGTCACGTCCAGCACGCTGCAATCTACGGCGATGAATTCAGGCAGGTCTTTGGGCAAGCATTCGATTTCGATCTGATTGGCCACGAAGGTAACCTGACCGGAGTACAGCTTGACCGCTGGGCTTTCCAGGTGACCTGAGTAGTGCAAAGGCACGTTCATGTGGATCTTCTGGTTACCGTCGATGCGCTGGAAGTCGATGTGCAGCAATTGTGGCTTGTAGGGGTGTGACTGGTAGTCACGCAACAATACCTGCTGTGACTTGCCGTCAATTTCCAGATCCAGAATGCTGGAGTGGAATTTTTCCTTTTGAATTGCGTGCCACAGGGGGTTGTGTTCAATTGACACAGCCTGAGCTTCCTGATTGGCGCCATAAACAATGCCAGGTACCTGGCCAGCACGACGCAGGCGGCGGCTCGCTCCGGAACCCTGCTCTGTGCGGGATGTTGCAACTACTTTCATGTTGATTCTCCAAATTTGACTTCACCGCGACCAGTGAAACCAAGTTATGCGGCACTTAAGGGCGTCCGCAAAAAAGCCCGTAAAACTTTGTGTTCAGTCGACGAAATTAGCCGACGAAATTAATCGATAAACAGCGAACTGACAGAATCAGAGCGAACAATGCGGCGAATGGTTTCGGCCAGCAGTTCATCAACACTGAGAACTCGAATGGTTTTGCTGTTGTTGGCTTCCTCGGACAAAGGAATGGTATCGGTCACCACCAGTTCGTCCAGGTCTGATTCTTCAACACGTTGAATGGCGCCACCTGACAACACAGGATGGGTACAGTAGGCCACTACCTTTTTGGCGCCGTTGGCTTTCAGTGCCGCAGCAGCTTTGCACAAGGTGTTGGCAGTGTCGACCATGTCGTCCATGATCACGCAGGTGCGGTCTTTCACGTCGCCAATAATGTTCATGACCTCTGCCACGTTGGCACGGGGGCGACGCTTGTCGATGATTGCCAAATCACAATTCAGTCGCTTGGCCAGGGCACGGGCGCGGACCACGCCACCTACGTCAGGTGACACAACCATCAGGTTGTCGAGGTTTTGTTTCCACACATCGCCCAGCAAAACAGGCGATGCATAAATGTTGTCTACGGGGATGTCAAAGAAGCCCTGAATTTGGTCAGCGTGCAGGTCCATGGTCAGCACACGGTCGACACCCACCACCTGCAGCATGTTGGCCACCACTTTGGCTGTAATCGCCACACGCGAAGAACGCACACGGCGGTCTTGGCGGGCATAGCCGAAGTAGGGAATTGCAGCGGTAATGCGGCCTGCCGATGCGCGCTTGAGCGCGTCGATCATGACCATCATTTCCATGAGGTTGTCGTTGGTGGGTGCGCAAGTGGA
>FWPV01001985.1_pt1 | contig 24411 bp, 17 predicted proteins | sample 2228371 | NCBI WGS metagenome assembly FWPV01 (sample SAMEA103939776, study PRJEB20133) | metagenome | reverse complement strand
CCACCGTCAGGTCTTCGCCTTCGGCCGGGGCCGAGATGATGACCTTTTTGGCGCCGCCTTTGGTGATGTGGTTTTCAGCGCCTTTGACGGCTTTGCCCTTCTTGTTGACGCCATCGCTCTTGACGGTGAAGATGCCGGTTGATTCGACAACGATATCTACGCCCAGGTCGCCCCAGGGAATGTTGGCCGGGTCGGTTTCTTTGAAGGCTTTGACAAACTTACCGTCAATGGTCAGGCCGTCTTCCGAAAACTCAATGTGACCATTGAAACGCCCATAGTTCGAGTCATACTTGAGCAGGTGCGCCATGGTCTTCATGTCGCCAATGTCGTTGAAGGCAACGACTTCCAACTCATTGGGATAGCGATCGCGAATGGCCTTGAGCACCTGGCGACCAATCCGTCCAAAACCGTTAATACCAACTTTGACTGTCATGATAAACCTCCTAAGGTTCTTGATTTATTTGTGAATTTTATCACATTATGACTATTCTAACACAGAGACTGTGATAGTACACTTTGCTGTAAGAAAAATAAAATACACGCTCATTTATAGCACAGACTGCGCCCGTGCGGGGTCAATTGCGCCCATCCATTGGCCCGGTGCGGTCCATATACAAATCCATCAGCACACGCGCCAGTTTGGCGGCGTCGTGCCGCCAGGGTTGGCGCTCATCTATGAGGTCGGCCGCATAGACGCCAATGTTATCAAGGTCTTTGTCCAGGCGTACCCAATCAACACCATTGGGCAAGGGCAGGTCGGTACGGCGGTTGCACACCACCACGTCAATCAGGTCGCGCCCCACATGGTCTTCAATGGCGCGCACATGATCGCCGACAGTGTAGGCATTGGTTTCGCCGCGCTGGGTAGTAATGTTGCATACATACACGCGGTAGGCCCGGCTGGCGCGAATAGCATGGGCAACATCTGGCACAAGTAAATCGGGCAAAATGCTGGTGTACAGGCTGCCCGGGCCAATCACAATCATATCGGCCGCCAGAATAGACTGCACAACCGGCGGAAAAGCAGGCGGGTTATTGGGTTCCAGCCAAACGCGGCGCACGCGCCCCTGGATGGTGGGAATACTGCTTTCGCCCGATATGCGCACCTCGCTGGTCAGGTGTGGAATTTGCACATCGGCAACCAGGCGCACATCGTGCAGGGTCGCGGGCAGCACCTGGCCGTGCACCGCCAGCACCCGGCCAGACTCTGCAACGGCTTCTTCAAAACTGCCGGTTAATTCGGTCAGCGCGTAAATGAACAGGTTGCCAAACGAATGTCCGCCAGCAATGCCTGTATCTTCACTAAAACGATATTGGAACAATTGGGCAAGCAGGGCTTCGTCATTGGATAGCGCTGCCAGACAGTTGCGGATATCGCCAGGGGGCAAAATGCCCAACTGACGGCGCAACGCGCCCGACGAGCCGCCATCATCGGCAACGGTGACCACAGCCGTGATGTTGTGGGTATATTCTTTTATGCCGCGCAGCAGGGTTGCCTGGCCATGACCGCCGCCAATAGACACAATGCGTGGGCCGCGTTCGCGCCGCCGGTAGTCAGCCAGCTGGTTGATGACGCTATCGCCAGGACGTAAAAAGGGGGTAAGGATAGAGCGGTTAAGCCGAATAATGCCATAAACCACCAGGCCTATCCCCAACCCGCCAAAAATGAGAATGCGCAGTGGGCGCGGCAAGATACGCAAAGCAATCACATCTATAAAATCGAGCCAGGCAGGGTCTACATCTACGCTGCGGTACAGATCGAGAATAAACAAACCAATACCAATGCTCAAGAACGTTAGCCCAACCAGGACATACAAAAACCAGCGCTTAATGCCCAGCCCCGGCTTAAGCCAGCGCAGCACCTCGCGCAATGTATCAAGCAGGCGATTCAGCCAAACACGTATAGACGACACAAAAGGATGATAGCAGTCTTCGAGTGAATAGTCAATTACGCGCAGCAAAAAACGCATCCAACCCCTATGCTATAATTGCGGCATGAGTTCCTACCTTGCTGTTGATTTAGGCGGCACACAAATTCGTGCAGCGCTATACCCCGCCGGGGGCATCACACCCATCACGGTACAGAAAATTCCTACCCTTTCGCACACCGGCGCGACATTCGACCGCATGTGCGACCTGATTGCATCCATTTGGCCAAAGCAGATGGACGTACGCGCCATTATCGTTGCATCCCCCGGACCTCAAGACCCTGAGGCGGGGGTGCTTTTTTCTGCCCCAAACATTCCTGGCTGGGTTAACTTTCCATTGCGGGCCAATTTACAAGCGCGCTTCAACTGCCCGATATTGATGGGAAACGACGCCAACCTGGCCGCGCTGGGCGAATGGCAATTTGGCGCCGGGCAGGGGCACGCCAACCTGCTCTACCTCACCATTAGCACGGGCATTGGCGGCGGCATCATTGTCAACAACCAGCTGCTGGTTGGCGCACGCGGACTGGGCGGCGAATTGGGACATTTCACCGTCATCCCCGATGGCCCGCTATGCGGCTGCGGTCAGCGCGGACATTTAGAAGCCGTTGCGGCAGGCCCCGCCATTGCACGCTATGTAAAAGAAGCCCTGGCGCGCGGCGCGCACTCCATTTTGCAGCCCCACCCCGACCTGAGCGCGCGCGACGTAAGCGCCGCCGCCCAACAAGGCGACGCCCTGGCCCTGGAGGCCCTGGCCATGGCCGGACGCCTGATTGGGCAAACCCTGGCAAATTACCTGCACGTCTTCAACCCCTCCATCATCATCCTGGGGGGCGGCGTCTCACGCAGCGGCGAGGCCTTGCTGAACCCCCTGCGCGAGGCAATCCAAACGCATGTGATGGACCCCATCTTCCTGGAAGGGCTCACCGTAACCACCGCCGCCCTCGGCGACGATGCCGGGCTGTTGGGCGCGCTGGCTTTGGGGCGCATCCACTACCCGGCAGGCTAACCCCACCTTTGCCTTCGCATTCCTTTAGCGGCCATTGCGCCGCTCAATCTTTCTCTGGAGGTTGTATGGCAACAGTCAAAATGACAGAAAAACTCAACGTCCCCGGTCCCAAGGCTCAGGCGCTCGTGCAGCGTGACCTGGCCGTCGTCTCGCAATCTTACCCGCGCGATTACCCCTTTGTGATGGATCACGGCAAGGGGTCGTGGTTGTGGGATGTAGATGGCAACAAATTTCTCGACTTCATGGCCGGCATCGCCGTCAACGCCACCGGTCACAGCCATCCACAGGTTGTTAAAGCCATTCAGGAACAGGCCGAAAAATTCATTCACATCTCGTCCGACTTTTATCACATCAGCATGATCGAACTGGCCGAAAAACTGAATGAGATCGCCCCCATGCAAGAATCGGCGCGTACATTTTTGACCAACTCTGGCACCGAGTCCATCGAAACGGCCATCAAACTGGCCCGTTATGCCACCGGGCGCACCAACTTTATCGGTTTCACTGGCGGTTTTCATGGGCGCACCATGGGGGCCGTCACCTTTACGGCCAGCAAATCGCTATATCACAAAGGCTTTTACCCGCTCATGAACGGCGTGGTGCACGCGCCCTTCCCCAACCCCTACCGCCCCATTCTGGAACGCGCCCGCGGCGAAGACTACGGCGAAACTGTGGTGCGCTACATCGAAGAGCAGCTCTTCAGGCAAGTCGTGCCCGGCGATGAAGTGGCGGGTATTCTGGTCGAACCGATTCAGGGCGAGGGCGGTTACATCGTGCCGCCTGAGGGGTTCTTCCCCGCCTTGCGCAAATTGTGCGACAAATATGGCATCTTGCTCATCGCCGACGAAGTGCAATCGGGCATGGGGCGCACCGGCAAATGGTGGGCCATTGAACACTTTGGCGTCGCGCCAGACATCTTCACCACCGCCAAAGGGATCGCCTCTGGCGTCCCCCTGGGCGCGTGCGTGGCCCGCAGTTCGGTCATGACCTGGGAACGCGGCGCGCACGGCAACACCTATGGCGGCAACCCGCTGGCCTGCGCCGCCGCCCTGGCCACCATGCGCCTGCTGGAAGAAGAATACATGCAAAACGCCGCCAAAGTTGGCGAATATACCCTCAACGCCCTGCACGAAATGGCCGCACGCCACCCCAGCATTGGCGAAGTGCGCGGCAAAGGGCTGATGATTGGCGTAGAATTTGTCAAAGACCGCGAAACCAAAGAGCCTGCCGACGCCCTGCGCGACGCCGTAGTGCATAATGCGTTCGAGCGCGGTTTGCTCTTGCTGGGCTGCGCCAAATCGGTCATTCGCATTGCCCCGCCGCTTAGCATCAGCAAAGACGAAATAGACTACGGGCTGGAAATTTTCGAAGAAGCCCTCACCCTGGCAGAAAAAGCCTGACCCCCACACCCGCCTGGCAAACCACCAGGCGGGTCATTTTTTTCAAACAGATTTGAACACCAACACAACTCTAACATCCCAGCATCAGCGCGGATGATAAAATTAGACCATGCTGCCCGACTTCCGTGTCCGTCAACGTGATTATCTGCTCGAAATTGCGCGCGCGCTTACCCAGGAACTAGACCGTGAAAAACTGCTGACGCGCATTTTGCGCATCTCCATCGAAATGCTCGCCGGGCAGGCCGGTCTGATTGCCCTCAAAGAATCCGGCACATGGCGCGTCTCTGCAGCGCATGGCATTCCCCCAGCGTTTTTACACTACCTGGAGCCGCTGCTGGCCGAAGAGCACATGCACGAACTGGACGTCACCGAAATCAACCACCTGCTCAAAGAATTGACCTACACAGCCAGCATGGGGCTGCTCAACGGCGTGGGGCTGCCGCTCATCGCCCACCAGCAGGTGATTGGCGTTATTTTCATCTTCCGCTCCTACCCCGACCTGTTTACCGCCAACGACAAACAACTGCTGCAATCCTTTGCCGACCAGGCCGCCATCGCCGTCTTCAATGCGCAACTCTACACCCAGGTTAGCCTGGAAAAACAACGCCTCGACGCCCTGCTGGATACCGCCGCCGATGGCATCCTCATCCTCAACGCCGACCACACCATCGAACGCGTCAACGACGCCTTTGAACACCTCTACGGCAAAACGGACACCGAGCTGCGCGGTATGCGTCATGAGGACGTCATTCGCTGGGCGCGCAAGCCCAAAGGCATGACCCTTGAAGAAGCCGAAATGGGCGGCTGGCCGCTTACCCCCAACGCCCACCTGTACGTCGAAGGCGACCTGGAACGCAACGACCCACGCCCCGTGCCCGTAGGCATCACCTACGCCCCCCTGCTCACGGCAGATGGCAAACTGCGCAACATCTTCGTCACCGTGCGCGACATCACCCACTTCCGCACCGCCGAAGAAATCAAAAGCACCTTCATCTCCATCGTCAGCCACGAACTCAAAACCCCCGTCGCGCTCATCAAAGGCTACGCATCTACCCTGCGGCGCGACGACGCCCGTTGGGATCGCCAAATCATCCAGGATGGGTTGGCCGTCATCGAAGAAGAAGCCGACCGCCTGGCCAGTTACATCGAAGACTTGCTGGATGCCTCGCGCCTGCAAGCCGGGGGCATGAGCCTGAACCTGGCCGACGTCTCGCTCGCAGCCCTCGCCCGCCGCCTGGCAGAACGCTTTCAAACCCAAACCAGCCGGCACACCATCATCACCGACTTCTCAAGCAACTTCCCCATTGTGCTTGCCGATGAAAAACGCATCGAACAGGTGCTCGCGAACCTGATTTCTAACGCCATCAAATACGCGCCGCATGGCGAAATTCGCATCAGCGGGCAGGTGCGCCCAGAGCAAATCATCATCTGCGTCAGCGACGAAGGCCCCGGCATAGACCCCAACGACATGCCGCACATCTTCGACCGCTTCTATCGCGCCGAAAAAGCCGCCCGCAAAACCAAAGGCGCCGGGCTGGGTTTATACCTGGCGCGGGCCATCATCGAAGCACACAACGGCCGCATGTGGGTAGACCCCCACCCCAACGCTGGCGCGCGCATTTGCTTTTCGCTGCCGCGCTAAGCCCCCACCGCCTTAATACCCCTACACCAAACCCGAAAGGAACCACCCCCTATGACGACTCTTGCCCCCCTGCCTGCCCGCAGCGAAGTAGACCCCAAATATACCTGGAATGCCGAAAGCGTTTTTGCCACCCCCGCCGATTGGGAAGCCGAACTAAACGCCATTCTGGCAGATATCCCCACCGTCAAGGCCTATCAGGGACGCCTGAGCGAAGGCCCGGCCGTGCTGGCCGAAGCGCTCCGCGCCGTCGAGCAACTGATGGTGCGCGCCTACCGGGTGTATGTATATGCCGGGTTTTCCTATGCCGTAGATACCACCAACCAGAAAGCCGCTGCCATGCAATCTAAAGCGCAGGGCATGTTTGGGCAAGTCGCGGCGGCCGCCGCCTTCGTCACCCCCGAAATCATCACTTTGGGTGAAGAAACCGTCATGAACTGGGTCAAAAGTGAAGCCAGCCTTGCCATTTACGACCATTACGTGCATGAAATTTTCCGCGTGCAGGCGCACATTCGCTCGGCAGAGGTAGAAGAAGTGCTGGGCATGCTGTCCGACCCATTTAGCGGGCCGTCCACCACAGCCAGCCTGCTCACCAACGCCGATTTCCGCTTTGCCCCAGGGCAAGACTCGGCCGGGAACGCGGTAGAGGTCAACGAAGGCACCATCTGGAAAATTATGGCCGGTGAAGACCGTACCGCCCGCAAAACCGCCTGGGAAAGTTACATGGACAAACACCTGGAGTTCAAAAACACCCTGGCCAGCAACCTGTCCACCTCCATTAAACAAAGCGTGTTCATGAGCCGGGTACGCCGCCACACCTCGGCGCTGGAAATGACCCTCTTTGCCAACGACATTCCCGTCAGTGTTTTTCACAACCTGATAGACACCTTCAAAAAGAACCTGCCGGTCTGGCAGCGCTACTTTGAGATTCGCCGCAAGGCCCTGGGCGTCGAGACGCTGGCGCCCTACGATATGTGGGCCCCGCTCACCAGCAAGCGCATCAAAATCCCCTTTGAGCAAGCCGTAGATTGGATTGCCGAAGGCCTGCTGCCCCTGGGGCGCGACTATGTGGGCATTATGCGCAACGGCTGCCTGGAAGAACGCTGGGTAGATGTGTACCCCAACAAAGGCAAGCGTACCGGGGCGTTTTCGTGGGGCGCGCCGGGCACGCACCCGTTCATCATGATGTCTTACACCGATGAAATCTTCAGCCTTTCCACCCTGGCCCACGAACTGGGGCACTCGATGCACTCTTACCTCACCTGGCAAAATCAACCGCTGGTATATGCCGATTACTCGCTCTTTCTGGCCGAAGTCGCCTCTAACTTTCATCAGGCCATGGTGCGCGCGCATCTGCTCAAAACCAACCCCGACCCCGATTTCCAAATCTCGGTCATCGAAGAAGCCATGGCAAACTTCTACCGTTACTTCTTCATCATGCCCACCCTGGCGCGCTTCGAATTAGAAACCCACACACGGGTAGAAAAAGGCCAGCCGCTCACCGCCGAAATCATGATTAACCTGATGGCCGACCTGTTTGCCGAAGGGTACGGCAACGCAGTGCAGGTTGACCGCGAGCGGGTAGGCATTACCTGGGCTTACTTCCAGCACCTGTTTAGCGATTACTACGTTTACGCCTACGCCACGGGCATCTCTGGCGCGCACGCGCTCTCGGCCCGCATCCTCAATGGCGAACCAAACGCCGTAGAAGATTACCTGGGCTTTCTCAAATCCGGGTCCTCGGCCGCCCCCGTAGAGGTGTTGAAACGCGCCGGTGTAGACCTGACCACCCCCGAACCGGTCGAGGCAACCTTCAAGGTCATGAGCGACTACATTGACCGGCTGGAAAAACTGCTCAAGTAATCGGGTAAAATACCCCCTTGCATTGCGCAACCCGAACAGAAAGTTGGAATAAAACATGCCACAAACCCAAATTGCATGCCCACAATGCCGCCAGATGATCACCGCCCAGGTAGAGCAACTCTTCGACGTGACCAGCGACCCGGCCGCCAAACAGCGCCTGCTCAGCGGGCAAGTCAACCGCGCCCGCTGCCCGCACTGCGGCTACCAGGGCAACCTGGCCACGCCGATTGTCTATCACGACAACGAGAAAGAACTGCTGCTCACCCACTTTCCAGGCGAACTGGGACTGCCCGTCAACGAGCAGGAAAAACTGATTGGACCCCTCATCACCCAGGTGATGAACCGCCTGCCGCCCGAAAAACGCAAAGCCTACCTGCTGCGCCCGCAAACCTTTCTAACCTACCAGAGCCTGATTGAACGCGTGTTGGAAGCCGATGGCATTAGCAAAGACATGCTCGACGCCCAGCAAAAACGCGTCAACGTGATTCAAAGCCTGATGCAAGTGACCAGCCCCGATGTACGCTCCGAAATCATCAGGCAAAATCAAAACATCATTGACGAGACTTTCTTTGCCTTGTTTGGGCGTCTCTTCGAGTCGGCCATCCAGTCTGGGCAGCAGGCGGCTGCGCAGGCGCTCAACGACCTGCAGGGGCAACTGCTGGCAGAATCGGACTACGGCAAAAAATTGCAAGGTCAAATTGCAGAAGTAGAAGCCGCTGTCAAAAGCCTGCAAGACGCCGGGCAAAGCCTTACCCGCGAAAAACTGCTCGACATCTTCCTGCAAGCCCCTTCCGATGCCCGCGTGCAGGCCCTGGTGAGCATGACCCGCCGCGGATTGGATTACGAATTCTTTGCCCTGCTCAGCGGACGAATAGACCAGGCCAACGGCGAAGAAAAAGCCCGCCTCGAGTCCCTGCGCAGCAAACTGCTGGAATACGTTGCGCAAATAGACCAGCGCGTGGAAGAAGAACTAAAGCAGGCCAAAGCCTTTGTAGACGAACTGCTCAAACAGCCCGATGTAGCCAAAGCCGCCCAAGAAAACCTGGATCAATTCACCGAACCGGTCATGCAAATTCTGCAAGCCATGATCCGTGAAGCCCAGCAGAAAAACGACGCCAGCACGCTGCAAAAACTGCAGCAAATTGCCGGTGTGCTGCAACAAGCCAGCGCCCCGCCAGAACTGGCCGTGCTGGAGCAACTGCTGGCGTTGGATGAGCGCGATTATGATAAAGTGCTGGCGGATAACGAAGCCCTACTCACCGAACAATTTATGGGATTGCTGGGCGGGCTGCTTGGTCAACTGGATGCACAGCCCAAAGAACAGATGTCCCCCCAGGATGTTGAAACCATGCGCAAAGTAGAGGCGCTCTACCGCGCGGCCTTGCGGCTTTCGATGAAAAAGAACCTGGGCTAAACAAAACCTACCGCGCCAAACAAAGACCCCCAAGGCAACCCTGGGGGTCTTTTGCAATCAATTGCGCCCGGCCCAACCCAGCCCTACCCGTACCTCGCGGCGGCAGGTTGGTCTTTCACGTGCTGGCGGCCTGGCGCAGCGCAGCAGGCGTAAGGTTAAAAGCGCGCGCAAAACCGGCTACATAGCGCGCTGTGTGGGGGGTAATACAATACAAATCAAAATCGCCAAAACTAAACAAAGGCGCACTGGCCGGATATTTTTGCAAATACATATCACGGATGCGTGCATAATTGGGGCTGTTTTTGGGAACAGACACTGCCTCGCCACGGATAGATACCCGCGCCGCCTGTTGCGGGTCTGCATTCGCAGTGGGCGTTTCTGCAATCATCAGGCTTACGCGCGGGTCAGCCAACATGTCCTGGGTGTGAAAGGCCAGTTTGCTGGCGTGAATATAAAACGCCGAAAAATCTTCCTCCACCGCAAAAAGCACCATCGAGACAAACGGCGCGCCCTCGCGCAGGGTGCCCAGCGCTGCCGTCTGAGCCGTGCGAATCAAATGTGCCAATTTTTGCCGCGAATCGCTATCCATGCTGCATACCTCATCAATCGGCAGGGTTATCCAGGCGCAGCCCATGGCCGCGCACCGTAACCAGATAGGTGTGCGTTGGGTCCACCGCAGCCAGGCGGTCGCGCAGGCGGCGAATGAGCGCATCAAGCGCCTGGTCTGACACCCCGGCCAATTGCTCATCACCCCACACGGCCGCAACCAGGTCGGGACGACTAACAACCTGCCCCTGGTTGTTGTAAAGGGTAAGCAAAAGTTGAAATTGCTGCGCCGAAAGCGGCGGGGTAAGCAACTGTTGATTAACCAGCACACGCCGCGAGCGCACATCCATCACAAGGCGGCCGGGGCGCTGCACAGTCACATCGAGCGGCATGGTTGCATCAGAACTGAGGAACATCATCTCCTGCACCAGCGCAATTTTGATAATATCGCCATCGCGCAACATCACCGCGCCATGCACCGGGACGTTGTTCAAGTAAGTGCCGTTTTTGCTGCCCATATCTTCCAGCATGACTCCATCTGACATAGGCACCAGGCGCGCATGAAAGCGCGATACCTGACGGTCTGGAATGATTACCGAGCAAGAAGGCTCGCGCCCAATCGTCAGCGTACCATCAATGACCACCCGCTGTCCCATCAACGGCCCCGACTGAGCCACCAGGACAGGGTACTCTTCTGATTTTTTGAATGCCATGCGATTACTCCGCCAGGATGATTTTCCAAAACGCAAAAATTTGCGCCCTTCGCCCAGTGGCGAAATTTGCGTTGAAAGTCAGAATTTGCGGGCAAGTTGCGCGCTCTGTAACATGTGCGGTGTACCGCCATGTCTTGCCAGTCAAAGCCGATCAGAGGCTGGCGGTACATTCAGGCTATCATCATGCCTCTTAGTCGGGACTCTGGGAATCTCCGTAATGGACATTTTTCATGCACAAGAACTACAGAAAAATCGTTTCGTAAAATGCCCTTTCCGTGCGTTTCTGTCCATTCCGTGTACCCCGTGTACGTTTTTCCCGGCAAATCATAGAGAACCCGTTTAGACAGGCGCTGTTAAAAGCCGCTTATAATATAGCAGAAAAATAACACGTGTGCACAAAAACGCCGAAAACCACCTGCACACATCCTCATTATCTGGAGCCTGGGCATGCCCGTCCCACTCAAATCTGGAGACGTGCTGCGCAATCGTTACCGCATCCTTGAACGCATCGGACAGGGCGGCATGGGCAATATTTACCTTGCAGACGATCTGCGCCTGCAAGGCCGACGCTGCGCCCTCAAGGAAGTGGAGCACGACCGCAGCCTGCCACAAAAGATTTTGAATGAAGCCCGCGATCAATTCCTGCGCGAGGCGACGGTGCTCGCACGCCTGGACCACCCCAACCTGCCCAAAGTTTCAGACTTTTTTACCCTTAACAACCGCGACTATCTGGTGATGGATTATGTGCCAGGCAAAGACCTGCGTACTGTCATGCTGGAATATCGCCAGAGAAACGCGTTCATCCCCGAAGAAGACGTGCTCAACTGGGCCAGTCAACTGGCCGATGCGCTGTCCTACATGCACAAGCAAGACCCGCCCGTAGTACACCGCGATATTAAGCCCAGTAACCTGAAATTGACCCCCGACGGGCTGATTAAACTGGTAGATTTTGGACTGGTTAAAGTGCTTGCCCCCGACGAAGTAACCATTACCGTCATTCAGGGGCAGGGCACAGCGCTCTATACCCCCCTGGAGCAATATGGGGGTGCAAATGGGCACACCGACGTACGCTCAGACATCTTCGCGTTTTCGGCAACACTCTATCACCTGCTTACCTGCCAACCCCCAGCCGATGCGCGCACCCGTTTTCTAGAGCCAGATGCGCTTATTCCGCCGCGCAAAATCAACCCGGAAATAAGCCCCCGCACCGAACGGGCCATTTTGTGGGGCATGGCGCTGCATCCTGACGAGCGCCCCGAAAGCATTGACGCCCTGCGTCACTATTTGTTGGGAACAAAAGAACTACCTGGGCGGACTGTTCCAACCCGTTCGCGCAACGTCAGACTACTGGATATTCTCTCAGAAGACCCGGAAAACTCGCTGGTGTGGGCTGCGGCCGCCCTGGTATTACTTGGACTGGTCACCACGCTTGGCCGCTGAAATGCGCTCCCATGCGAAGACCGCAATGAGCCCCAACAGGCAGCCACCTGCCACTGATTGGAGCACGGCATTGTAGCCGCTGACGCGTATCCAGGCTGCGCTGCCGCCCAGCCCCAGGGAGTGATAGTTGTACCCCAACAGCCCGCCAACAATGACCAGCAGCATAAAGCGCAGCCCCCACCGCAGCCCACGGTAACGGCTGCCCAGCCCAAATGCCAGCATCGCCGCAAAGAGGATAACCAGCATAGCCACCAGCCAGCCCGCAAACACGGGACGTCCATCGCTCACAAACGGCGAAACCGGCTGGGGCGTGGCTTCGACAAGAACAGGCGGCGGTTCGGTAGGGGTAGGCAAAGCGGTTGGAGGCACAACGGTCACTGCGGCAGGTTCGCCGCTAATATCTAGCCGAATGGAAACCGAGGTAGTGGCAGGCTCGCTAGTAGCGCGAATTTCTATCACGCCGGGGCGATCCAGCCGAAAAGAAGCACTGGCAACCCCCATGCTGGTATATGTTTCAACGAACTGTGTCACACCCTCGCCTTCGATAGAAAGGATGAAACGCACCACCGTGCCATCTGGTACGGGGTGCCCGTTTTTATCGCGCACCTGGCCTGTGCGCACAGCAATGCTATCACCCACCTTGTAAAGTGGGGCGGGTGTGGGTTCAGGGGTGACATCGGCCAAGGGGGTTGAATCAGGCGAGGGTGCAGGTGCATCCAGAAACAGTTCAATCACCTGGGCGGGGTCGGGGGCCAGGGCCGAGATGAGGTCGTACCCAATAGACGAAACTGAAACCGGCAAGGCGCCCATGGGAACAACCTCGCGGAAGAGCAGGCGGGCAGCCACATCTACAAACTGAGGCTGGCTGCTATACAGGGCGTAGTAAGCCGTCAGGCGCGAGATGTCGGTGGCGTCCATATAATAGGGTGCAGAGAACGAGAACAACACAACCCGTTTGTTTCGCAACAGCGATTGCTGCTCGGAGAGGAAGCGCCTCAAGACGACGCTTTCGGGGCGGTCGGGGGGTAAATCGAGCGTGGAAATAACCACCCACTGGGCGCGGCGCACGGCGGTTTCGAAGGCGTTGCTTTCCGCCGTGCGGTTGAGGAAGCGGGCCATGTCATCGAAGGAGTAGGATGACAGGGTCGAAGGCGCAATTTGTCCGCCGCCCGTCGGACCATACAGACGCAGCACAGCGGACTGCAGGGCGTCTTTATCCATAATTGGGCGGGCAGCGCAGGCGCTGCACTGACGTACCAGGCGAACATCGCTGATAAATACAATGCGTTCGCCATATTCTGGTTGGTCGGCTAAAACCGAGTCGATATCTGTGCTGGCAGGGCTGATGAGCGTAGCCGCGTGCTGGGCCACTTCGAAGGTGAGCGCGCCGCTCGCGCCCGCCTGTTGCAGCGCATCGGCTGCGGGCAGGGCTTTTTCCAGTTGAAAGCTGCCATACAGACGAAATTTGAGGGTAAGCAGGCGCAACACCGATTCGTCCACCCGCCTGGCAAAGGCCGGGTCTTCGCGGTATTTTTGGGCAAAGAAATCCAACGCGCGCACAACGGTTTCGTAATTATTGAGCGCATCGCTGGAGACAATGTTGCCCATCATCAGCAAGTCATTACCGGCCAAAAAGGCATCACGGGCTACCAGGCGCGCAGAAAACGAGGTGTTATCGGGGTCGTAGAAGCGGCGCACAGCCAGGCTGCCCAGGTCGTCGCTGATGATAATGCCGCCACGCTGACGCCAGCCCGCGAACTCTGGCAAAGCGAGAATTTGCGAAAGCGCCAGCGGGTCAAAACTGACAGGGCGGGTGGTAGCGCGTATATTGCCCTGAAAGCCCTGATAGCGAATGTGCGACACAAGCAGAGCATCTACCGTCGTTTCTGGCGCAAGCGCCTGCCCGGTAACAGCAAAAAAGGGCGGCAATTCGATTTGTTTGAGTTGTTCGAGCGATTTGCGAACGGTAGAAACTTCTTCATCTGGCGGGCGGTCCGATTCGCCGCGCCCCGGAAAGTGCCGGGCAACAACCGCCATGCTGGCCGCGCTGCCGCGGTGCAAGCCTTCTACATAAGCGCGACCCATTTCGGCAACCCAGTAGGGGTCGCCGCCAAAAACGCGCGGGCCCAGGTCGGCGCCGCGGGCCGGGTTGGGCGCGCTGAGAACATCGAGCGAAAGCCCCAGGTACAGGTTGAAGCCCAGGGAAGCCAGTTCGCGCCCCATCACTTCACCCACCTGGCGGGCCAGGTCGGGTTGCCAGGCCGCGCCCAAAGACATCTGGTTGGGCAGGGGCGTCAGCCCGCTGAGGATGGCATCGAAGGGCGCGCCGCCGCCTTCTTGAGCAACGCCAACAAAAAGGGGAACGTAGTTGCGGCCGGTAAGGGTTTCTTCAGGCAGAGCCGCCGAGGTTGAGGCGTCGTATTCGGCTTGTTGCAGGGCAGCAATCAGGGTGGTCAGGTCGTTGAGGGTATTGGGGGCATCGGTAAAGTTGTCGTTATCGGCGCGCAGAACCACCCCGCCAACGTGATGACGGGTGATGAGGTCGTAAATGGGTGTGTCCTGGGCGGCGCTGGGCCCGGTAAAACTGACCAGGAATAACTGCCCTACGCGCTCTTCTGGCGAGAGTCTGGCCAGCAATTCGGCCGCCTGGCGGGCTGGGTCGGGCTGTTGCGCGTGGGCAGGGGCCGGCAGCGCGCCAATGAGCAGCGCAAAGACCAGAATAAGGTGAAGCCAGCGCTGCCAGCGCATTAGCGCCCTCCGTAACGACGGATGAGTTCGGCGTGTAATTCGGGCAAAATGTTGCCGCCTGTAAGCACCACCACGGCCGGGGGCGTGATACGCCCGCTTAGCACGGCCGCCAGGGCTACTGCCGCCGAGCCTTCAATCACTTGCCCGTGCGCCTGCCAGGCATAGGCCACCGCCTGGCCAATTTCGTCTTCTTCGAACAAAAGGATGTCTGAAACCATCGCCTGCACCAGCGGAATGGTGACCGCGCCGTTTTCTACAGGGCCGGTCAGCCCGTCGGCCAGGCTGGGCAGGTCGGGGACGTTTTGTTGCGCGCCGCGCGTAAACAGGGCATGCATAAATGGCGAAGCCGAAGCCTGGGCCCCCACCAGGCGCACGGCGCGCCCGCTAAGGGCTGCGCCCATGCCAGAAATAAGCCCCCCGCCCGAAACCGGCGCAACCACCGTCCAGCCTGGGCCCAGGTCAACCTGGCGGGCTATCTCTAGCCCCAGGGTGCCTTGCCCGGCAATGACGTGCGGGTCGTTGTAAGGAGAGACCCAGGTACAGCCGTGTTGCGCGGCATAGGCAATGGCGGCCGCCTCGGCTTGCTCGTATCCGCCGGGCGTCAGGTGTACTTCGGCGCCCAGGGCGCGCATTTTTTCCAGTTTGAGGGGCGAGGCATGCGCGGAGGCGAAAACGATCACCGGCGCGCCCACAATGCGCCCGGCCAGGGCTACCCCCTGGCCGTGATTGCCCGCCGAGGCCGCCACCAAACCGGCGGTGCGTTCCCAATCGACCAGGGAGAGGACTTTGTTGAATGCGCCGCGCGCCTTAAACGATCCGGTCACTTGCTGGTTTTCGCACTTCAGGTAAACGCCCAGGCGCGCATCATAGATGAGCGGGGTTTCGACGATATGCGCCGCAATGCGCGCGGCAGCCTGGTTAATCCATTCGAGCGGGAACATGGGGTTATTTTACCGCACAGAACTTTCAGCGCGCCCGGCGGATTTCCTCCACTGCTTCGGGGTTAACCAGCGCCGAGGTATCGCCGGGGTCTTGCCCCAGGTAGGCAGCGCGGATCATGCGACGCATGACTTTGGCGTTGCGCGTTTTGGGCAGGTCGCTTACAAACAGGATGGCCTTAGGGGCCAGCGGCTTGCCCATTTCGGCAACGATCATCTCGCGCAGTTCGGCGCGCAGGTGATCGCTCGCTTCGATGCCGGGACGCAGCACAGCAAACGTGACCAGCGCCATGCCCTTGACTTCATCTGGCACGCCAATGGCGGCCGCTTCGACCACGTGCGGATGCCGCACCAGAATCGATTCGACCTCGGCCGGGCCCAGGCGCTTGCCCGCGACTTTGATTGTATCGTCGCTGCGCCCCAGGATGTACCATAACCCATCGGCATCTACCGCAGCAAAGTCGCCGTGCACCCACACATTGGGCCAGCGGCTCCAGTAGGTATCCAGGTAGCGCTGACGGTCGCGCCAGAAGCCGCGCGTCATACCTATCCAGGGCGCGCGGATGACCAGTTCACCCACGGCGTTGCGAATGGATTGTCCGTTTTCGTCTACCACATCGGCAGCCATTCCGGGGCAGGGCGCGCTAAAAGCACACGGCTTAAGCGGCAGCAGGGGGTTGCCCATCACAATGCCGCCGCTAATTTCGGTGCCGCCAGAGTAGTTGATGATGGGAATGCGCCGCCCGCCAACCGTTTCAAACAACCATTTCCACGGCTCTGGGTTCCACGGCTCGCCGGTGCTGGCAAAACAGCGCAGGCTGGAAAGGTCGTGCTTGCGGAAGTGCGCCTCGCCGTGTGGGATGAGGCTGCGGATGAGCGTAGGCGAAACGCCCAACTGGGTGATGTGATGCCGCTCTACCATTTGCCACAGCCGGTCAGGGCCGGGGTAATCGGGCGCGCCGTCATAAACGAACAGGGTTGCCCCCAGCAGCAGCGCGCCAAACACCAGCCAGGGGCCCATCATCCAGCCCATGTCGGTAATCCAGTAAATGACGTGGCCGGGGCGCACATCGGTGCCAAAGGCCATATCCTGCGCGGCTTTAACCGGAAAGCCGCAGTGGGTGTGCACTGCGCCTTTGGGCTTGCCCGTGGTGCCGCTGGTGTAAATGATCATGAGCGTATCTTCGGCATCCGTAATCTCGGTAAGGGCCTCGGTGGGTTGGGTTTGGACGAATTCATCCCACCAGTAATCGCGCCCAGGCGTCATGGGCGTCTCCAGCCCGGTGCGGCGCAGCACAATCATGGCTTGCAGGCTGGGCGTTTGGGCGGCGGCTTCATCGGCAATCGGTTTCATTGCTACCGGTTTGCCGCGCCGAAACATGCCATCGGCAGTAAAGAGGGCTTTTGCGCCTGCATCGGACAGGCGGGCAGATACCGCCCCGGCCCCGTAACCGCTAAACAAAGGCAAAATGATGCCGCCAATTTTGGCAATGGCTAAAAACGCCACCACTATTTCGGTCGTCATCGGCATAAACAGGCCAATTACATCGCCTTTACCCAGCCCCAAGGCGCGCAGGGCATTGGCGCATTGATTCACCGCCAGGTTCAAAGCCTCATAGGTCATGGTGTGGGTCATGCCGTCTTCGGTTTCAGACATGACGGCCGGCATACCGGCATCGGGTGTGCCCATGCGCTTATCGAGCATGTTGTGGACAATGTTCATGCGCCCATCCACGCACCAGTGCGGGAATTGAATGCCTTCCGAAGTGTCCAGCACCTGCGTATAAGGGCTGTAAAACTGAATATCGAGATATTTGAGCACCGCTTCGGTAAACCAGGCCACATCCTGGGTCGAGCGGCGCAGCAGGGCGTTGAAATCCTCAATGCCGTGAGCGCGCATGAAGCGTGTAAGATGGGCATGTTCGGTAAATTCGGGGGTAGGACGCCACACAATGGGCCCGCCAAATTCAAACGATTCGCTCATGGGTTTGCCTCCTGCCGGTTGTGAGATAATGCGGCTAAAACGGACTTAAAAATTATACGCGCCTTTACGGCGCGTTTTTTTGTTGCATGCAGGCCAGTGCGCCCTGCACGGCCCCGGTTGGTTCGGCATCCAAAATGGCTAGCACCGGCACATTGGGGATAACGTACAAAACCTGCAGGCTGCCCAGCGGCCAGCGTTGGGGCAAAATACCCACCGCGCCGGGCGTTTCGGCCAGCGCAGCGGCCATTTGCTGGGGCGCGCCCACCACACGCGCTTCAGAAGAAACCAGCTGCCCCCCCATCACAGCGGCGCTGAAAACCTGCTGGATATCCTGCCCTTCGGCGTACACCCACAGCCCCGTCTCAGCCGCCCCGGCGCCGGCAAACAGCGCCCGGGCCGCATCCACGCTAAGGGCAGACAACGCCGCCGAGGGGTTAGCCGCAACCAGCACCTGTTCCACCCCCACCTGGTAGGCAGGTGATTGTAACCCCACCGGCTCACCCAGGCGCAGGCGGATTTCGGCCTGGGTGGGCGCATCCACTATGCGCAGCACCAGGTCGAAGGGCGCGGCGCAATCGAACAGGTCTGGCAGCCAGGGCTGGGCAGCCGGGGTAGCGTATACCATCACCACTTGCGGCGTGGGGGTGGAGATAGGGGTTTCAGTGGGGGTGCAGGCAGCCAGCGCAGCAAGACACAACAAGGCAAAATACTTCAGCATGATTAAATCCAGTGAGCAATGAGCACGATCAACCCTACCACGGCGCAGTATGCCGCAAATGCGTAAAGCGAATGCCGCCCCAGGTAGCCAATAAGCCAGCGGATGGCCAGCCAGCCAGTGACTGCCGCAGCGACAAAGCCCACCAGCAAAAGCGGCAAAAACGCCCCCAGGTTGGGCATGCGCAGCACATCCAGCATTTCATACGCACCGGCGGCCAGCATTACCGGCGCCGACATGAGGAAAGCAAAGCGGGCCGCGGCCGGGCGGTCGAACCCGCGCAACATGCCGCCGCTGATGGTTGTTCCACTGCGCGAAGCGCCCGGAAAAACCGCCAGAATTTGAAACGCCCCAATCACCAGCGCATCCAGCCAGGTTATCGCTTGCAGGCTGCGGCGGCGCGCGCCAAACAACTCGGCCGCAGTAAGCAGCATGGCCGCGGCAAACAGACGAATAGATGCCTGCAACAACGGCTGCCGAAAGAGCGCCTGAATGGCATCTTTGAGCAAATAACCCGCCGCCAGGGCAGGGATAGTAGCCAGAAGGATGTAAAGCCCCAGGGCGGCTTCAAACGTTAGCGCTGGGCGTCCGTGGCGGGCAAAGCGCCACACCGCCTGCAGAATGCCCCACAGGTCTGACCAGTAAAAAGCAAACAGCGAAACAAGCGTGCCCAACTGAACGATGACCAAAAAGGAAAACATGGCGTCATCGGCGGGCAGCCCAAGCAGGGTTTGCCCCACCAGCAAATGCGCCGTAGACGAAACCGGGATGAACTCGGTCAACCCTTGAATAATGCCGAGCAGAAAAGCATGGATGAAATTCACGCAGACCTCCTGGCATTGTTTGCCCACCTGTCCAGCAGGGCAGGCACGTTTTCTTGCAGGGTGCCCTGGCGAATCATCTCGCGCATGGTTTCCATCAAACGGATGAGCGCACGCAGGTTGTGAATGGAAATGAGCGTACCAGCCAGAGACTCTTTGGCGACGATGAGGTGACGAATGTAAGCGCGGGTAAACGTGCGGCAGGTGTAGCAATCGCAGGTTTCGTCAATTGGGCGCGGGTCGCGTGCAAAAGCAGCGTTCATCAGGTTGAGGCGGCCTTGGGGGCTAAAGGCGGCGTTATGGCGGGCCAGGCGTGTGGGCAGCACGCAGTCGAAAATATCCACCCCGCGGGCCACGCCGTTAATCAGGTCTTCGGGGGTGCCTACGCCCATCAGATAGCGGGGTTTGTCTTCGGGTAACAGGGGCGTCACAACATCCAGGGTGGCCAGCATCTGGTGTTTGGTTTCGCCCACCGAAAGCCCGCCAATGGCAATGCCAGGGAACGGCAGCGAGGAGATGAACGCCGCCGACTGGGCGCGCAGGTCAGGGTCTACGCCGCCCTGCACAATGCCGAACAAGGCCTGGTCGCTTCGCTGGTGGGCAGCCAGCGAACGCTCGGCCCAGCGGTGGGTACGCTCCATGGCTTTGCGCACGTAGGCATGGTCGCGTGGGTCGGCGCATTCATCGAAGGCCATGATGATGTCGGCCCCCAGGTTGTTTTGAATTTGTATGGAGCGCTCTGGGGTAAAGCGGTGCATCGAACCGTCTATGTGGCTTTTGAAGGTCACGCCATCGTCATCAATTTTGCGCGTATTGGAGAGCGAAAAAACCTGAAACCCACCAGAGTCGGTCAGCATGGGGTAGGGCCACTGCATGAATTGATGCAACCCGCCCATATCGCGCACCAGCTCGTCGCCGGGGCGCAGGTACAGGTGATAGGTGTTCGACAACACCAGGGTTGCATGAATTTCTTTGAGGTGTTCGGGCGTAAGGGTCTTGACGGTAGCCTGCGTGCCTACCGGCGCAAAAACCGGGGTAAGCAAATCGCCATGCGGGGTAGTGAATATGCCAGTGCGAGCGCGGCCATCTTGAGCAGTGCGTGTAAAAGTGAACATAGTGAGGTATTATAATCTCAGGCTTGGGCGTTTGACAAAACGCCAGTAAACAACCGCAAAAATGCGATAAAATAGCGGGCTGTTTGCCAAAGGAAACCTTACCATGACCACACCCGACCTCGGTTATCAAAAAGCCCTCGAAGACTTCAGCAACGCCCGCCGCCAGGCGGCCATACAAGACATTCTGGCGCGTCTTACAGGGCAATCGAACGAACTGCTCTCGTTCGACGAAGTTGCGCGCAAGCTCAAACTTTCCAGCCGAACAGAGCGCGGCGTGCAAAATATTCCGCTTAACGCCATTGTGGGCAGCGTAGGACGCTACACCGACTTCACGCGCACGTTTCTACCGCGCAGCGAATCTAACCGCCAGCGCTGGGCGCGTGTAAAAGCACTGATTGATTCGCCCGATGGGCGCGGCTGGCCGCCCATTGACGTATACAAAGTGGGTGATGTGTACTTCGTGCTGGATGGCAATCACCGTGTCTCGGTGGCCCGCCAGGAAGGCTTCGAAACCATCGAAGCCAACGTCATCGAAGTGCGCAGCGACGTACCCCTCACCCCCGACCTGCAGCCCGATGACCTGATTCTAAAAGCCGAATATGCCGACTTTCTCGAAAAGACCGGCATTACCAAACTGCGCCCCGGCGCCAACCTGGAAGTGACCGCCCCCGGACAGTACCAAAAATTGCTCGAACACATCGAAGTACACCGCTACTTCATGGGGCTGGACTTTCAGCGCGATATTTCCTACGAAGAAGCCGTAGCGCACTGGTACGACCAGGTGTACCTGCCCCTGGTCGAAATCATCCGCGAACGCGGCGTGCTGCGCTGGTTTCCGGGGCGCACCGAAACCGACCTTTACCTGTGGATTTCGGAAAACCGCGCCGCGCTCGAAGCCAGCCTGGGCTGGCACATCCGCCCCGAAACAGCCGTAAGCGCCCTCACCGCCCAGCAAGACGCCCGCGCCGAAGACGAACTAAGCGACACCGGACAGTGGCGTCTTTCACGCATGGTAGACCGCTACACCGAAAGCCTGTTTCACGAAATTCTGGTGCCGCTCAGCGGCAGCCCAGGCGGCTGGCAAGCTCTGGAGCAAGCCCTTCTGATTGCCGAACGCGAAAAAGCCGACCTGCACGGTTTGCATGTGGTTGCCAGTACAACCGACCTGAACAGCCCCAACGCACTGTCCATTCAGGAGCAATTCAACCAGCGCTGCCAGCAGGCAGGCATAAGCGGCGGGCTGGCCATTCAGCAAGGGCGCATTGCCGGGCGCATTGTAGAAAACGCCTTACTCTCCGACCTGGTCGTCATTCATACGGCGCATCCCCCCAGCGGTGGGCTTTCTGGTCTGCGTTCGGGGCTGCGGCACATCATCTGGCAATCGGCGCGGCCCATCCTTACCGTGCCAGGCAACGTTTCGCCGCTGGATAACGCCATTCTGGCCTACGATGGCAGCCTCAAATCGCGCGAGGCGCTCTTCATTGCCGCCTACCTGGCCGAACGCTGGCAAACCCGCCTGACTGTTGTGACCGTCTCGCAAGGCGCACTCGCGCCAGAGGTGCAGGACGATGCCAAAAAATACCTCGACCTGCACGAGGTGCAGGCCGAGTTCATCTTTGAAAAAGGCAAACTGGATATCTTCCCAGAAATCATCACCCAGCGCGCAGCCAACCTGGTGCTCATGGGCAGTTATGGCGGCTCGGTCTGGCAAGAGATGATGATTGGCAGCCTGGTCAACCTGTTACTGCAGCAGGCTGTCTGCCCCCTGCTCATCTGCCGCTAGCCGCGCCCATACAAGACGTGGGTGGGGCTAATGAGCGTAAACGGCACCGTCATTTTCAGTTGCGGCAGCCAGGGGTTGCTTACTGCCACCTCGTAAAATGACATCCACGGCTGGCGGCCCATCTCCAGGCTGGTGCTGAAATCTACCTGCGCCGAAATGCGCACCTTGCCCTTGAACAAAAACGCCCCCACAATCAAAGTCACATCCTCCATAATGCGGTTGGGCTCGTTGGGCTCATAATCCAGCGGGTCGGCCGCTGGGGGCGCCAGGTGAAAGGCAATCACCTCATTGGTTGGCACATACATTTCAGCAAAATTGAAGGTTTTTATGCCTGCCCCGCCAAAATAAAGCGCCTGCGCCCGCAGCAAATGGATGTAATTTGGCGCACTATCCGTCCGCAGCCAGCGGCTAACCACCATCACGCTGGTTTTGGTCACCACCTCGCCGCGAATAAGCGCATCTTTTGTATAAACCATCACCAGAGTTGTCTTCTCATCGTCTGCCAGAGTGTACATTTATGCCTCCTGTGCGCCGCCTGGTTGTTATTTCAACATCCCGCAAGCTTCCCTTCGCGCGCGATGCAAGCAACAATTTAGCCTTTGGGACGGTTATCCCGAACTGACGTAAATTATACCCTTGCCCGCGACCGCCCCTGCGCTTATACTGCTGCCATCTTGCCTTAGAATTGCACCCCGATGACCACCCACAACAAACGCTGGATTATCCTGCCCAAACTTACCCCGCAGGCCGAACAAGCCCTGGCTGCCTTCTCGCCGCTGGGGCGGCAGCTGCTCTACAACCGCGGGTACACCACCGAAGCCGAAGCCCGCGCCTTTTTACGCGGCGAAGTGACCTTCGACGCCAACCCGCTCAACCTGTTGGGCATGCCCGAAGCCGTGGCGCGCATCCGCTATGCCCTTGCGCACCGCCAACCAATCGCCATCTATGGCGATTACGACGTAGATGGCGTCACCGCCACAGCCCTCATGGTAGATACCCTGCGCGCCCTGGGCGGCGACGTGCGCGGCTACATCCCTAACCGCTTCGAAGAAGGCTACGGGCTAAACAACGACGCCCTCACCGCCCTGAAAGACTCCGGGGTTAAACTGGTCATCTCGGTAGATTGCGGCATCCGCTCGCCCGAAGAAGCCGCCCACGCCCGCCATATTGGGCTAGACCTGATCATCACCGACCACCACCACCCCGACGCCGACCTGCCCCCCGCCCTGGCCGTCATCAACCCCAAGCAGCCTGGCGACCCCTACCCCGAAAAAGACCTGGCCGGGGTGGGCATTGCCTACAAACTGGCCCAGGCCCTGGCTGCCAGCCACCCCGCCAACGGATTCGACCCCGCCAGCCTGCTCGACCTGGTAGCCCTGGGCACCGTAGCCGACCTGGCCCCCCTCACGGGCGAAAACCGCAGCCTGGTACGGCGCGGTTTAGAGCGCCTGCGGCAGACCAGCCGCCAGGGGCTATACTCGCTCAGCAACGTGGCCGGGCTGGAAATAAAAAAAGTCAACGCCACACACATCGGCTTCATGCTCGGCCCGCGCCTCAACGCGGCCGGGCGGCTGGAATCGGCCCTGGCTGCGTTTGAACTGCTCACCACCCCCGACCTGATGCGCGCCGGTCAACTGGCCATGCAACTCAACCAGCAAAACCAGCAGCGTCAGCGCCTTACCCAGCAAGTGCAAGCCCAGGCCGAAGAAATGGCCATCAAAGACGACCCGCACGCCCTGCTGCTCTTTGCGGCCCACCCAGAGTTCAACGCTGGCATCGTTGGGCTGGCTGCCTCGCGCCTGGTAGAAAAATATTACCGCCCGGCCATCGTCGCCGAGCGCGGACCCGAAACCACACGCGCCTCGTGCCGCTCCATTCCAGAGTTTCATATCACCGAAGCGCTCGACCAGTGCAAAGACCTGCTGGTGCGGCATGGCGGCCACGCTGCTGCAGCCGGATTCACCGTAGAAAACGACAAACTGCCCGACCTGATTGCCCGCCTGAAAGAAATCGCCGCCCAAAAACTGAGCGGGCTCGACCTGCGCGCCTCACTCACCGCCGACGCCGAAGTAGCGCTGCACGACCTGCCCGCCGACATCATGCGCCGCCTGGGCGAACTGGAACCCACCGGATACGGCAACCGCGAAGCGGTGCTGGTCTCGCGCGCGGTGCATGTGGCCGCCAAACGCGCCATTGGCAGCGATGGCAGCCACCTCAAACTCACGCTCGAAAGCGGCGGCAAACGCTTCGACGCCATCGCCTTTCGCATGGGCGAACGCCTGAACAGCCTACCCGACAATGTGGACATCATGTACACCCTGGAAACCAACACCTGGAACGGGCGCGAAAACCTGC
>FWPV01005770.1_pt1 | contig 24413 bp, 39 predicted proteins | sample 2228371 | NCBI WGS metagenome assembly FWPV01 (sample SAMEA103939776, study PRJEB20133) | metagenome | reverse complement strand
GTTATCTTAATTGCTTAGGCGGTTTTCTCGCTCAAGCTTAAAGAATATCTCTCCGCACGGCCTTCTCCGGATGTCCTCAATGGATGTCCTCAATTTAACCGTCTCCCGAGGAAGAAATGCGGCCGCCGGCGAAGCCCAGAAGCAAGTCAATCTACCGTCTTGCGAAAAACGCTCAGCTCTCTAAAACTAACAATAAAAGGGTAAGGAAACATCTTTTTTTCGGGGAATCATTATTTAGCGCATCGGGCCAGTTGTTTCTGACAGCTAATTCCATTGATGATTGACTAAGTCAGCGCATAATGGTATAAAAAACATTTGTCTCGAAATATTTTATTTCTAAATAATGAGAATAGATAAGGCCTTAGTTATATGTGCTTCATTTTTAATTTTACTCTCCTGCTCTCCTTCTCCCAAGCCTAAAAGCGCACCATTAACCAATCCTTCGCCGCCAGCCTCATCGACAGCTCAACCGGATAAGGAAACGAAACCAACCGCGGAAATAACTGCGCCCCCCACTCTTCCTCTCCCGAGCGCTATCCCTCAAGAAGAGAAAAAAGCAGCAACCATGGAAGCCCAAACCGAAGAAAAAGCTTTAACCAACGATAAAGAAGAAACCGCTTCTTCTTTCGAAGAAGCCCTGAGCCTGTGTCAGGAAGCTCAGTCATGCTGGGAAAAAGGCCAGTTTGACGCGGCCATCGAAGCTTTGGACAGGGCTTATGGTCTGTTGCTCAAAACGCAGCTTCCTCCTGACTCACCTTTGACCCAGGAAAAAAATGACCTGCGTCTTCTTATTGCCCAAAAAATTCAACAAATTCATGCTTCCCGGTTGGTGGTCGTCGGCGACAACCACCGCACTATCCCGCTCGAAGAGAACAAAGAAGTCCTGGCCGAAATAGAATCTTTTAAAACCAAAGAAAGAGCTGCCTTTGAAGAAGCCTACATGCGGTCCGGACTTTATCGCCATATTATTTTAGAAGAGCTGCGCCGCGCTGGATTGCCTGAAGAGCTGGTCTGGTTACCTCTTATCGAAAGCTTCTATAAAGTAAAAGCCCTTTCTCGTTCCCGCGCCCTCGGCCTCTGGCAGTTTATTGCCTCCACCGGTTATCGTTTCGGACTTAAAAGAGACCGCTGGGTGGATGAAAGGATGGATGTGGTCAAATCAACGCAAGCAGCGGTTCGCTATCTTTCTGAGCTGCACAACCTTTTTGGCGACTGGACCACGGCGCTGGCGGCTTATAACTGTGGCGAGATAAGAGTGCAAAATGTCATCCGCACGCAGCATGTAGATTATTTAGATAATTTCTGGGACCTTTACCGCCGATTGCCCCAGGAAACAGCTCGCTTTGTCCCCCGCTTTATCGCTACTTTGTTAATTGTGAATAATCCAGAAAAATATGGTTTTAACCTGCCCACGCCTTATCCTCCCCTTACCTGGGAGACAGTCACCATTGAACGGCCGGTGAAGCTTTCCGCTTTGGCTAAAGCTATCGGTCTCGACCCGGTCGAACTTTCCTTCCTTAACCCTGAGCTCCGCCAAGATGCTACGCCCAATTATAGGTATGAACTAAAGGTGCCCGTGGGAACAGGAGAAAAAATTATGCAAGCTATTCAAAACCTTCCCCAGTGGATTCCACCCGAGCCCACCATTCATATCGTTAAACCAGGGGAAACTCTTTCAGCCATTGCTCGTAAATACCGAACTACAGTTGAAGCTCTGATGAGGCTGAATAATATCAAGAATCCTCGGTTGCTGCGCCCTGGCCAGAGATTAAGAATCACGGGTTGAAAAGCCCAGTTCTCACTCTCTGAAATGATATAGCCTCTTCTGGTTTCCAGCGAAGACCCTAAAAAATTAACGATATAAGCGCCACGGGCAAGAGTTTTTCTAAATTATTGAGAGCTTCTCTAAAGTGCGTACAATCCCAGCCATTCCGGCCAGGTATCCCCACGGAAACCAACCACGAAAATAGAAAAAGAATACCCAGCGTCGCTACGCTTCGACAGGTGGCCGCTTTCAATTGGAATTGGCGGCCGAAATCATTGGAATATGCCCAATGGGTGGGAGAGGGGAATTAAGGAGATTGTTTGGTAAGAGTAACGATTCTGTATCTTATTGATATTCAGTTAATTAGGCTTAGGGAGATGATATTTGCTTGAGCTAAATTATTGGTTGGGCAATTGAGACTCTCGCTTTTTACCCTAATTATTTCTTCGGCTTTTTTTCCTTCTTTTTCTTTTCCTTTTTCTTGTATTCTGAACCAATGAGCTCCAGCAGGGCCATGGCCGCCCCATCACCTTTACGCGGTCCAAGTTTGACAATGCGCGAGTAACCACCCGGTCGCTCCGCAAACCTGGGGCCGAGGTCATCAAATAATTTGGTCACCACTTCTTCTTTGCGTAGAAAGCTCAGAGCTCTTCGCCGCGCATGAAGCGAATTGCGCTTGGCTAAAGTAATCATTTTTTCGGCCAGCGGCCTGGCTTCTTTCGCTTTAGCTAAGGTTGTCCTGATTCTTTCCTTTTCTAAAAAGGAAGTCACGAGATTGCGCAGCATGGCCAACCGATGTTCTGTTGGCCGACGCAGCTTTCTTCCTTGGACCATGTGTCTCATGCGCCGGCCTCCTTTCTCCTCTTTTCTTCCTGGATTTCCGCTTGAATCCTCTCTAACAGTTTAGGATGTAGGTCAAGGTTAAGCCCTAATCCCAGACCAGCTAACGTGTCCTTAATTTCCGCCAGAGATTTCCGGCCAAAATTTTTGGTCTTTAAAAGTTCATCCTCTGATTTCTGCACCAATTGATAAATCTTTTCGATACCGGCCGCCCGGAGACAATTGCTCGAGCGCACAGATAGTTCAAGGTGGTCAATCGGCTTCACTAAAAGGTCAAGCTGGTTAAAATAAGGGATCTCTTTTTTGATGGTGACGATTTCCTTCTCTAACGGTTCATCCACAATATTCATAAAAATGGCCAGATGGTCGCGCAAAATCTTAGCTGCCTGGGAAAGAGCGTCAGGAGGGCGAATGGCTCCCGTCGTCCAGATTTCAAGCGTAAGACTTTCGTAGTCAATGCGTTTGCCCACGCGAGCCGGTTCAACTCGATAGTTAACTTTTTTAATCGGAGAATGGGATGAATCTAAGGGAATATAGTCCAGGCTTAAGGTTTCATCTGCATTCTGGTCAGCCGAAATATAGCCTCGGTTATTGCGGACGACCATCTCGATATTGAGTTTTCCATCCTCATCCAGAGAAGCGATGTGGATCTCTTTATCCAAAATCTCTATATCTCCGTCGTGAGTAATGTCGGACGACTTTGCTTCTCCCGGTCCAGTGACTTTAAGCGTCATGGTTTTGGGCTGGTTACCTTTGAGCTTTAAGGGAATATTTTTGAGGTTAAGAATAATATCCGTAACATCCTCGACCACGCCAGGAATAGTCGAAAATTCATGCAGCACTCCCTCGATGCGGACCGCGGTGATGGCGGCGCCGACGATGGAGGAAAGAAGAACCCGGCGCAAAGCATTTCCTACCGTCACGCCATAGCCGCGTTCAAACGGCTGAGCAGAAAATCGGCCAAAGGTATCAGTTAAGGTTTCATAATCAACTTCGATAAAACGTGGCCTCTGAAACCCTGTCTCCATTTTTTCCTCCTCCCGAAAAAACCTTCTTTAAATTATTTGGAGTATAACTCGACAATGAGATGCTCTTCTACTGGTAAAGTTACATCTTGTCTTGTTGGTAAAGCCAGAACCCTAACCTTCACCTGGTCCCAATCAACCTCTAGCCAGCTAGGCAAGGTCTTATTCCTTTTTTCCGCCACTACACTTTGCAAGTTTTCATTTTTTGCGGAACGTGGTTTAAGCTCGATGATATCCCCCGGCTTTACCAGATAGGAAGGAACATCTACTTTCTGGCCATTCACCAAGAAATGCCCATGACTGACCAACTGGCGGGCATGGGAGCGAGAATGAGCCAGGCCGGCCAAATAAATAACATTATCCAGCCGACGCTCGAGCATGACCAGGAGATTTTCACCCGTAATGCCTTTCATCCTTTCAGCCCGGCGGAAGAAAAGCCGAAATTGTTTTTCGGTCATCCCAAAAAACCTCTTGAGTTTCTGCTTTTCTCTCAATTGGAGGCCATACCCCAACACTCGTCGTCGCATCCTTCCGTGCTGGCCGGGAGCAAACGGACGACGTTCGAGCGGACACTTTTCCGTGAGACATCTATTACCTTTAAGGAAAAGCTTCGTTTTCTCTGTCCGGCATAGCCGGCATGTTGGTTCACCATGTCTGGCCATGAGACCACTCCTTTTCTCTTTTCATCTTGACTAAACTCTTCGCCGTCGCGGCACCCGGCAACCGTTATGGGGAATCGGGGTCACATCGCGGATCGACTTTATCTCCAGACCAGCTCCCTGGAGGGCACGAATGGCTGATTCCCGGCCCGCCCCAGGACCCTTAATGCGGACGTCTACGTATTTTACGCCCAATTCACGCGCTTTGGAAGCCGCTTCTTTGGCCGCCAGTTGAGCGGCGAAGGGAGTTCCCTTACGTGCTCCTTTAAACCCACAGGTGCCCGAGCTTGCCCAGCAAAGCGTGTTGCCGTCATGGTCAGTAAAAGTAACTATAGTATTATTAAAAGTGGATTGGATGTGAGCCACAGCAAAGCCAACTTCTTTCTTAACTTTTTTTCTTTTGGTTCTCGTTTGGGCCATGAAACTATTTCCTCCCTTCGTCCTCTTATTTCGCCTTTAGTTTTTTAATCAGGTGGCCTTTCGGTCCCTTCCGGGTCCGCGCATTAGTTCTTGTCCTCTGGCCTCGAACGGGAAGGTTCCGTTTATGCCTTAAACCGCGGTAGCAGCCGATATCGATCAGCCTTTTAATATTCATGCTCACTTCTTTGCGCAGGTCGCCTTCCACCTTTTCCCGTGTTTCAATAATCTGCCGAATCCGGTTTACTTCTTCTTCGGTTAAATCTTTGACCTTTTTGTTCTTGTCGATACGAGCTTCTTTCAAAATGCGGTTAGCTTTGGAGCGACCAATGCCATAAATATAAGTTAACCCAATTTCAATCCTTTTATTCGCCGGTAAAGTTACACCCGCTATTCTTGCCATGTTTGCCTCACTTCATCCCTGTCTTTGTTTATGTCTGGGGTTGGTACAAATAACCCGCAACCTGCCTTTGCGCCGAATAATCTTACAATTACGGCAAATCTTTTTTATTGATGCTCGGACCTTCATCTGCCTCTCCCTATTTAAAACGATAAGTAATCCTTCCCTTGGTCAGGTCGTAGGGTGAAAGTTCTACTAAAACCCGGTCGCCGGGCAAAATACGGATAAAATGTTTTCTCATTCTTCCCGAAACGTGAGCTAAAATTCGATGCTTATTGGCGAGCTCGACACGGAACATAGCATTAGGCAAAGCTTCAAGGACCACGCCTTCGACTTCAATTACATCTGCTTTAGGCACGATGAGCCTCCATCGCCTGCCGCTTTGTTTTTATCTCTTCCGGCGTAAGGGTTAAGATCTCAGGGCCAGCTTCGGTCATAGCCACCGTATGTTCGTAATGGGCGGCCAAACTTCTATCCCTTGTTACCGCTGTCCAGCCGTCGTCTAAAATTTCTTCCCGCCAATCGCCAGCTGAAATCATCGGCTCAATAGCCAGAGTCAATCCTGGTCTAATTACCGCTCCCCGGCCAGGTAAACCAAAATTAGGCACCTGAGGCTCTTCATGAAGAGATTGACCAATGCCGTGACCCACGAAGGCTCGAATTACGGCAAAACCACAGGATTCCACATAGGTCTGGATAGCGTGAGAAATATCAGAAATATGGTTACCCACGACCATTTGCTCCAGACCACGGCCGAAAGCTATTTCAGCTGTTTCAATTAGCTTCTGAGCCAGAAGGGAAACATGTCCCACAGGATAGGTCACGGCGGCATCTCCATAATAGCCATCGTAGAGCACGCCAAAATCAAGGCTGACGATATCACCTTCTTGGAGTCTTCTAGAGGAAGGAAGGCCGTGCACAATTTCTTCATTAATCGATACACAGAGGGAAGCTGGAAAACCTCGATATCCTTTGAACGCTGGCCGGCCGCCCAATTCTCTCACTCTCTCCTCAGCGTAATCATTTAAATCCTTAGTCTTTGTCCCCGGCTTAACCAGGTTCTTCAGCTCGGCCAGAACAACGGCCACCATCTGGCAACTCGGTCTCATGCGGTCAATCTCTTCAGGAGGACGATAGATAATCATGTGCGTTTTACCTCTTCTCCTCTCTCAGCCAGCCGAGGTAACTCTCTTTCTATAATAAAAATAATCTGGCTAAAGACATCGCCGGCTGAACCGGAACTCTCTACCTGGAAAAGATTGTTTTTCTGGGAATAATAAGCCAACGATCTTTTTATTTCTTCTTCATATACTCTGATTCTTTCTCTGATAGTTTCAGGCTTATCGTCATCCCTCACTACGAGCTTGGTCCCGCACACGTCGCATATATCTGGTTTTTGTGGGGGCGCGTTGACCAGATTATACACGGCGCTGCAGCCCGGACAAACGCGCCGGCTGGAAAGACGCGTAATAATAACCTCGACCGGAAGGCGAAAAACAAAGGCTAATTCCCTTCTCTGGCCATCCATCTGGTCTAAAAGCTGCGCTTGGGCGAGCGTGCGAGGATATCCATCCAGGATATACCCGGGCTGACAATCAGGCTTTTGAATTCGCTCGTTAACTATCGAAGCTACGATTTGGTCGCTCACCAATTGTCCCGCCTTCATCTGTGCCTCAGCTTGGAGCCCTAAAGCAGTTTTCTCCTTAACCGCCTGGCGGAGAATATCACCCGTGGAGATATGCGGCCAGCCATATTTTGCCTCTAACAAATCGGCCTGCGTTCCTTTGCCACTTCCTGGCGGTCCAAGTAGAATGACCCTCATCCTCTTCTCCCCCGAATGCGTGTGCGTCGCATAAAACCATCATAGTGGCGCATGACCAACTGGGCTTCGACTTGTTGCAAAGTGTCCATAGCCACGCCCACGACGATTAAAACAGAAGTTCCGCCAAAATAAAAGTCGATATTAAGCCCTTGCGTGAACCACTTCGGCAAGTTGGCATCCAAGAAATTGCCGATAAAAGGCAGGGCTTGCACTTTAAACCCGGTGATCAAAAATTCAGGCAGAATAGCAATCGCCGCCAGGTAAAGCGCTCCGATGAGGGTGATACGGGAGAGAGTCAGATCAAGGAAATCGGCTGTATTCTTTCCTGGCCTGATCCCTGGAATAAACCCCCCATATTTACGTAAGTTGTCCGCCACATCTTCGGGATTAAAGATGATCGAAACATAAAAGTAAGTAAAAAATATGATAGAAGCAATATAAAGCAGATTATAAAGCGGCATACCCATGTTAAACTGGCGAGCCATACTTTGGAAAAAGGGCGTTTGCACAAGAGAAGCAATGGTTGCCGGCAGAGTAACCACCGAAGCGGCAAAAATGATGGGAATAACCCCTCCGGTATTAACGCGCAAGGGAAGGTGGGTACTTTGACCACCATAAATTTTTCTTCCCACCACTCGCTTGGCATATGAAACCGGGATGCGGCGCTGACCTCGCTCCACAATGATGATGATAGCAATAACCGCCAGCATCAGTGCGAGGAGAAAAATCATGCGCAAGGGGTCCATATCACCTGTCCTGATGCCGGTCACCACGCTGTTGAGTCCGCGGGGAAAATTAACCACAATCCCGGCGAAGATGATGAGAGAAATGCCGTTGCCAATTCCCCGCTCGGATATTTGTTCCCCTAACCACATCAAGAAAACCGTGCCCGTTGTCAAAGTAAGAACAGTCAATAGCTGAAAACCTAACCCTGGGTTAGGCACGATAGGGGCACCACCGGGGCTTTTCAAACCCTGTAAGAAAAGAGCAATCGCCCAGCTCTGGATAATACAGATGAAAATCGTGCCATAACGTGTATATTGAGTGATTTTTCGGCGGCCCAATTCTCCTTCTTTGGAGAGTCTCTCCAGGTAAGGCCACACGACAGTGAGCAATTGAAGGATGATGGAAGCACTGATATAAGGCATTATGCCCAGAGCAAAAATAGTCATCCGGCTCATAAACCGGCCAGAAAAAAGGTCGATGAAACCAAAAATAGTGCCTCGCTGGGTCTGCCAGAATTCAGCCAGAGCTGAAGAGCTTATGCCTGGATTAGGAATTTGGCCGCCTATTCGATAAACGGCCAGCAGCATTAAAGTAAAAATAACCCTCTTTCTCAGGTCCGGAATACTAAAAATATTGCGGATGGCTTCGATCATGATTCGCTTCCAATAATCACGACTCGACCACCGACTTCCTCAATCTTTTTTTTGGCCGATTGAGAGAAGCGATGACCATGGATGATTTTGGGAGAAGAAATCTCACCCCGGCCCAAAATCTTAACTTGTTGCCGCTCGTTTTTTACTAACCCTTTTTCGACCAATGTCTTCAGGGTTATCTCCTCAGCCTCAATCTTCGCCACCTGGTCCAAATTGATAGCCGTATATTCTTCCCGAAATTTATTCGTGAACCCGCGCTTGGGGAGGCGTCTGGCTAAAGGCATCTGCCCCCCTTCAAAACCTTTAACTTGGGAAAATCCGGCAATGGACTTCTGACCTTTATGGCCGCGGCCAGAAGTTTTGCCATGGCCAGAACCTGGACCTCGGCCGACCCGCTTGGGTTTCTTGCGCGCACCCTTAGCCGGTTGTAACTGATGGAGCATTATCCTTCCTCCATTGTTTCTACCCTGATAAGATGGGCAATTTTAGCCATCATGCCTCTGACCTCAGGACAATCAGGCTTGATGACTTCGGAGTTAAGCCGGCGTAACCCTAACCCCCTTACCGTAGCCCGTTGTGTCTGAGGATGACCAATAACACTGCGCACTAATTTAATGCGTAATTTTTTTGTCGGTGGGGATGAAATTAGTTCTTTCTTTTTCCTCATGGCTTAGATGCTTCCGATATTTTTCCTCTTTCTTTTAAAACCTCTTCCGGGTTTTTTAGCTTTTTTATGGCTTCGAGAGTGGCGTTGGCCACACTAAAGGGATTATTACTTCTAATTGATTTGGTCAGGATATCTTTAACTCCCGCTAATTCCATAATTACTCTGACCGCGCCGCCAGCAATAACCCCTGTTCCGAGCGAGGCTGGCCGTAAAATCACTGTGCCCGCGCCGTGTTCTCCTTTTACCGGATGAGGAATGGTTGTCCCGGCCAAAGGAACTCGAATCAGGTTTTTCTTGGCGTTCTCCACGGCTTTAGCAATAGCCTGAGGCACTTCTCTTGCTTTGCCCTTACCTACACCAACCAATCCTCGACCATTGCCTACAGCGGCTAAAACGGAAAAACTCAAATTCTTGCCACCCTTCACCACTTTCGAAACGCGGCGAATAGAAATCACCTGGTCTTTAAATTCCAGCTCGGATGAAGTCTCTTCCCTCTCTTTTAAGATTTCGTCATCCACGCTTTTTCCTCCTCCTGTCCTTAAAAAGAAACGCCGCTCTGGCGCAATTTCTCGGCCAGCATTTTCACTCGGCCATGGTAAGGATATACACCGCGGTCAAACACAACCCGGGCTATATTCTTTTCTTTAAGTCTCTGAGCCATAATCTCGCCCAGAACTTGACAGGCCTCTTTATTCTTGCTGTTTTTGACTTTATCCCTGAAGTCTTTCTCTAAGGTGGAGGCCGCGGTAATCACTTTCCCGTTGATATCGTCTATGGCCTGAAGATAAATATATCGGTTGCTACGAAAAACATAAAGTCGCGGCCTCTCGCTCGTGCCGAAAATCTTCTTGCGAATTCTTTTCCGGATGCGCCGCTTTCTCTCGGCCTTAATATCTGTTTTATCCCTAAGCACCGCTCACCCCCGCACGACGTTCTTTCTTAATCAATCTTTCGCCTACATAACGAATTCCCTTCAAAGTATAAGGGTCGGGAAGCCGGAATCTTTTAATCGTATCGGCTACTTGACCGACCTTTTGCTTATCGTAACCCTTGACCGTGATTAGATTCTGTTTTTCCACAGTAATCTCAATCCCCTCAGGAATACGATATTGAATGGGCCGGGCATAACCCAGGCTAAGTTCTAAGATGTTTTTCTCGACGCGGGCTCGATAGCCGACACCAGAAATTTCCAGCTGCTTAGTATAGCCTTGTGTCAGCCCAATAATCGCGTTCTGAGCTAAAGTCCGGCAGAGCCCGTGAAATCCTCTGGTCTGCCTTGATTCGTTCGTCCTCTCGAAAACAAGCTGCGCCCCATCCCGCCGGGCTGTTATCCCGGGATAAAGAGGCGAGCTGGCTTTGCCTCTGGATGTTTCAAACTCAATCTTATCAGGCAAAATGGTTACCTTAACTCCTTCGGGAATGGAAATCGGTTTTCTTCCTACGCGCGACATGGTTCAACCTCTTTTTTCGGGCATAATCACCACACTTTACAAATAACTTCTCCGCCTAACTTCAACTCGGCGCATTTTTTATCAGTCATGATGCCTTTTGATGTAGAAATGATGGCTATCCCCAGGCCGTTGAGAACATGAGGAATTGTTTTTTTCGTGCAATAAATGCGGCAACCGGGGCGGCTTACTCGCTCAAGCCCGGAAATAACACTCCGGTTATCTTCCGTATATTTAAGCCCGAGCTGAAGAAGGCCTTGTTTATTATCATCAATGACCTTAAAGTTCTTAATCATTCCTTCTTCTTTCAGAATCTTAGCTATTTCCACTTTCAGCCGGGATGCCGGCAGGGTAACCTCCCTTTTTTTAGCCATGATGGCATTCCGTAAACAAGTTAGCATATCAGCTACTGGGTCACTCTGACTCATGGTCTTCCTTCCTTTATTAATTTACCATGCGGCCTTGATTAGCCCTGGAATTTCACCTTTCAGGGCCAGCTCGCGCAAGCACAAACGGCAGAGTTCGAAGTGACGGTAGTTTCCTCGTGGCCGGCCGCAGACGCGACAACGTCTTCTTCGTCGAACAGAATATTTAACCTTTTTCTTTTCTTTAACTATTTTAGCTATGGTCGCCAATTTCCTTTTTCCTCCTTAAGTTTCACGGAATGGCATCCCTAATTTTTTTAATAAAATATATGCCTCCTTGTTGCTTTTAGCCGTCGTAACAAAAGTAATGTTCATCCCGCGTGTTTTCTCCACTTTGGTATAATCAATTTCCGGAAAAACCAACTGATCCCGCATCCCCAGGGTATAATTGCCTCTTCCGTCAAACGAAGTGGGAGAAACACCCTTAAAATCCCGGACGCGCGGCAAGACGATATTCACCAGACGGTCGAAGAACTCGTACATTCTTCGCCCGCGCAACGTGACAAAACAAGCAATGGGTTGCCCCTTCCTCACTTTAAACGCGGAGATCGACTTCTTCGCCCGCGCGACCGCCGGCCATTGACCGGTGATCAAGCTCAATTCCACTTTTGCTGTCTCGAGCAGTTTAATATTCTGCGTCGCCTCACCCACGCCGATGTTAACCACAATTTTTTCTAACCTGGGCACGGCCATCCGGTTCTTGAGACCAAGCTCTCGCTGGAGCTCAGGAACAACCTCTTTTAAGTACTTCTCATACAAACGACTCATGATTTATCCCTTTATTACCGCCTATCCAGGCTGGTTTCACAACGATGACACACTCTCAATTTAGACCCATCTTCAAGAATTTTAAACCTTACTCTGGCCCCTCGATTACATTCGCTGCAGAAAAGCATTACGTTGGACACGTGAAGCGGAGCCTCTTTTTCCATGATCCCGCCCTGGATGTTACGGCTACGGTCCTGCCGGATAAATTCTTTAATAAAATTAACTTTCTCCACAATTACCCGCTGCTTCTCCGGAATAACCCGCAGCACTTTTCCGGTTTTGCCGCGGTCTTTTCCTCGGATAACAATCACCACATCACCTTTGCGGATAGACAGGTTAGCCATCACAGAACCTCCGGAGCCAAGGAAACAATTTTCATGAATCTTCTTTCGCGCAACTCCCGGGCTACTGGACCGAAAACGCGCGTCCCCACAGGCTCTCCTGCCCGGTCGATGATCACCGCGGCATTGTCGTCAAACCGAATATACGAGCCATCCTTGCGTCGAACTTCTTTTCTCGTCCGGACAATCACGGCGCGCACAACCTTTCCTTTCTGGATCTTGCTCTCCGGGTCAGCTTCTTTAACCGTCGCCGAGATGATGTCTCCCACCTTGGCTATGTAACTAACACCGCCCCCCTGGGGCGTGATGCACATAATCCTTCGGGCGCCGGAATTATCGGCCACCTTAAGCATAGTTCGCATCTGGATCATGGCTGCTCTTCCTCCAACTCTTTCTCTTCCATCGTCGGTAATTCCTGCGTGCTCACCCCCATAATCTCTGCTACCCGCCATCTTTTTCTGGCGCTAAGAGGCCGGGTGGCGATTATCCTGACAATGTCCCCCACCTGGCATTTCTCATATTCATCATGAGCTAAAAACTTTTTTCTTCTTTTAATTATTTTTTTATAAAGGGGGTGCCGCAACTGTCTTTCGACTAAAACTGTTACTGTTTTGGACATTTTCTTCGAGACGACCACACCTACTTTGCTTACTTTCCTCGCCTTTTCCTGAGTTGGCTGTTTATTTTCCTTCATGGCTTATCCCTTCCCGAGCTGCCGCTCCCTGAGGATAGTTTTTATCCGGGCTATTTCTCTCCGGATATTTTTCATTTTCATCGTGTTCTCTAATTGACCGATAGCCTTTTGCGCCCTCAGTTTAAAAAGTTGATCCTTGAGCTCTTCTTCGCGCCGGTTAAGCTCGTCTTCGGCTAATTCTCTTAATTCTCTGGCCTTCATCGGAGTTCTCTTGCCTCCCGCGTAACGATTCTTGTCTTAATAGGCAGCTTGAAAGCAGCCAAGCGAAAGGCCTGACGGGCGACATCTTCGGGTAGGCCTTCCAGTTCGTAAATAATTTTACCCGGCCGAACCACGTCTACCCAAAAATCAGGGTCTCCTTTTCCCTTACCCATCCTCGATTCCGTCGGCTTCTTGGTTACGGGCTTCCAGGGAAACACCCTAATCCACAATTTGCCTCTTCTTTTTAAGAAATGGGTGATGGAAATGCGACCAGCCTCGATTTGCCTGGCCGTAAGCCAGCATGGCTCTAAGGCCTGTAAGCCGTACTCGCCAAAGGCCAGGGTATTGCCTCGCGTGGCCATCCCTTTCATTCGGCCTCGCTGCTGTTTGCGATATTTAACTTTTTTGGGCATGAGCATGGCTAAATCTCCTCGACCTCAGTGATTTGCCAGGTTACCTTTGGCTTATCTACATCACCTCGATATATCCAGACTTTTATCCCGATTTGGCCGTAAGTAGTAAAAGCTTGCGTAAAAGCAAAATCTATATCCGCCCGCAAGGTCTGCAATGGTAGCCGTCCCTTAAGATACCATTCGGAGCGAGCTATTTCTACTCCGCCTAATCTTCCCGAACACATCACTTTAATCCCCTTGGCTCCCATTTTCAGAGCGGCATCAACCGCTTTGCGCATAGCTCTTCGGTAAGCAATGCGTTTTTCTAATTGCAGCGCTATGCCCTCCGCAACCAAAGTGGCATCAAGCTCGGGTTTATCTATTTCGCGAATATCAATGTATACCTCTTTTTTCGTCTTCCCTTCGAGCATAGCTTTAAGACTCTCTATTTCTTTACCACCCCTTCCGATTATTATTCCTGGTCGAGCCGTAAAAATTACAATTCTTATTTTCGGGCCTACTCTCTCGATGACTACCCGGGAGATGCCAGCATGATAGTATCTTTTTTTGATTTCCTTCTTCATTTCCAGGTCTTCATGAATAAGTCGAGCATATTCCTGACCACGGGCAAACCAGCGGGAAGTCCAATCCTTGTTAAAACCCAAGCGAAAGCCAACAGGATGTGTTTTCTGGCCCACTTTTTATCTCCCTTTTTTTTCTTCTAAATAAATATGAATATGACAAGTTCTTTTCAAAACCCGATAAGCCCGCCCCATAGGCGCGGGTCTGATTCTTTTCCATGACGGCCCCTGGTTGATGAAAATACGAGAGATATAGAGGTTGTCCACGTCCACTTCAGGTGATTTCTGCTGCGCATTGGCCATGGCTGAGCGCAAAACCTTTTCAATAACTGCGGAAGCCTTTTTCTTCTTGGTAAAGCGCAAAATGGTAAGGGCCTCCCCGACATAACGATGACGGATCAAATCAGCCACCAGCCGGCATTTTTGGGGGGAAATACGGATATATCTTCCCACAGCCTGAGAAATCATGTTTGGCTCACTCATCTTATTTACCTATCCTAATTGTTTTGGCTGTCTTGGAAGTATGGCCTTTAAATGTTCGCGTCGGCGAAAATTCGCCAAGCTTATGGCCGACCATATTTTCGGTGACGAAAACCGGAATGAACTTCTTGCCATTATGAACCGCAATTGTCAGCCCGACCATCTCGGGCGTAATGGTCGACCTCCGGGACCAGGTTTTGATCACCCTTTTCTCCTTCTGGGCTAAAGCAGCTAAAATTTTCTCCTTCAATTTGGGGTCAACATAAGGACCTTTTTTAAGCGACCTGCCCATGGTCATTTACTCCTTCGTCGGACAATAAAAACCTGCGTCCTCTTGTTTTTCCTCGTTTTATACCCCTTGGTTGGCAAACCTTCCGGGCTAACGGGATGACGTCCTCCCTTTGACCTTCCTTCACCGCCGCCATGGGGATGGTCAATCGGGTTCATCGCTGTTCCTCGCACGTGCGGCCGTCGGCCCAACCACCTTGTCCGGCCTGCTTTGCCGATTGAAATATTCTGATGGTCCAAATTGCCCACCTGACCAATCGTGGCGCGACAATTGAGGTTGATTAGCCTGATCTCAGAGGAAGGCATGCGCACATGAGCGTATTCGCCTTCCTTAGCCAGCACTTGAGCCCCCGCACCAGCCGAACGCGCTATTTGACCTCCTTTTCCAGGCAGGAGTTCGATATTGTGAATTATTGTTCCCAAGGGGATATAACGCAAGGGAAGTGAGTTACCCGGAACAATATCCGCTTGATTATTCGTCGAAATTATTCTTTGCCCCACCTTGAGCCCCACCGGCGCTAAAATATACCGCCGCTCACCGTCGGCGTATTTAATTAAAGCTATATTAGCTGAACGATTGGGGTCATATTCTATTGTTTCCACTTCCCCGGGAATATCAATCTTATCCCGCTTGAAATCGATAACCCGGTACATCCTTTTATGACCGCCTCCCCTATGCCGAATCGAAATCCGTCCTCGATTGTTCCTTCCTCCAGATTTCGGCAAGGGCACGACCAATGGCTTATATGGTTCTTGTGTGGTCAACTCTTCATAAGTCAAACCAGTCCGATGGCGCATCCCAGGAGAGATGGGTTTATAAACTTTTATACTCATGCTTAAACTGCCTCAAAAAATTCGATCATTTTTTCGCCTTCGCGAAGCTTAACATAGGCTTTTTTCCAGGCTTTGGTCTGTCCGACATTTTTTCCTACCCGACGATATTTTCCTTTCATCGTGACGACGCGGACATGCTCCACCTTTACTTTGAAAAGCTTCTCAACGGCTTTCTTGACTTCGGTTTTATTCGCCCTTGGGTCAATTTCGAAGCAAACCTCCCGGTTCTTTTCTTTTAAAGCGGTCCTGAGACCGCTTATCACCGGCCTCAGCACCACCTGATAGGAGTCTTTCATGATGCCAACCTCGTCATCAAAGAATCAAAGGCACGCTGGCTTATAATCAGCCATTTATATCTTAGGACTTCCCAGGCATTGAGCCTTTGGGGGTCAATAGCTTTAGCTCGGGGTAGGTTGCGGAAGGCAAGAAAGAGGTTTTTGTTCTCGGCCAAATCGACCACCAAAGCAGAATCAACCTGGAGAGCTTGGAGTAGTTTGGCGCCTTCTTTCGTTTTGGGCTGAGGAAGATTCAGGTCATCAACCAGAAGGATCCTCTTCTCCCCAAAACGCAGCGCCAGGGCCGATTTCAAAGCATTCCTTTTGACCGCCTGGGGTAGTTCATAACTATAGTCACGAGGCTTGGGACCGAAAATAGTTCCACCTTTTCTCCATAAAGGAGACCTAATACTTCCTACTCTTGCTCTTCCCGTGCCCTTCTGTCTCCATGGTTTGCGATTACTGCCGCTTACCTCACCCCTGGTTTTGGTCGAGACCGTCCCCTGCCTTTGGTTGGCTAAGTAATTGACCGTTACTTCATAAAGAATATGTTTTTTTACCGGATAGGCAAAAACAGAATCGGGCACACTGACTTCCCCGTTAACTTTCCCTTCTCGGTCCAACATCGGTAACTTCAACATGGCTTTACTTTTCCCTTTCCGGGCTCACTTTTCCAAACCCGTTTTTGCGGATAAAAACATATCCTCCTCTGGGACCCGGCACAGCTCCTTTAACGAGGAGCAAACCGTTTTCCCTATCTATTCTTAACACTAATAGGTTACGCACCGTCACATTATCATAGCCCATATGACCGCCCATACGTGTTCCCTTCCACACATGAGAAGGAAAGGAGGAAGCACCGATAGAACCTGGCCGACGATGAAACATGGAGCCATGAGTTGCCGGTCCTCCTCTAAACCCCCATCTCTTGACCACACCTTGAAAACCCTTGCCTTTGCTCAGGCCAGTTACGTGAACCTTCTCACCTTCTTGAAAAATATCCACCAAAAACTGGTCGCCCTCTTTAATTTGCGCCTGAGGTGCAAAACGAAATTCTCGGATGACACGGCAAGGAGCAATTCCTGCTTTCTCGAAGTGACCCTTTATCGCTCGGCTCGGCTTCTTCCTCGGCTTTTCCTCCACCAGGCCTAATTGAACCGCTTCATATCCATCCTTTTCTTTTGTCTTCTTCTGGATCACCGTGCATGGTCCGGCCTTGATAACAGTAACCGGGATGACATTCCCTTCTTTATCAAATAACTGGGTCATCCCTATTTTCTGGCCAATAAGCCCCTCAACCATGATTACTCTCCTCCACCAAAGGCCTGAATCTCCACATCAATCCCTGCGGGGAGGTCCAGTTTCTGGAGCTCCTCAATGGTTTCGTTATTATATTCGCTTATATCAATTAGCCTTTTATGAATTCTCATTTCAAAATGCTCGCGCGAACGTTTATCCACGTGGGGAGAACGAAGGACACAGAAGCGATGGATGGAAGTAGGCAGAGGAACAGGCCCGGAAACTTTAGCCCCACTTCTTTTAGCCTTTATTACTATATCCCTCACCGATTGGTCTAACAGCCGGTGGTCAAACGATTTTAACTTAATTCTGATTTTATCCATCGCTCGCCCTCTATTCTCGCTCTAAAATAAAACCCATGGCCAAAGCCTCATGGCTACTCGATAATTTCGGTGATGGTGCCTGCGCCTACCGTCCTTCCGCCCTCGCGAATCGCAAACCTCATCGCCCGCTCCATCGCTACCTCCGTGATTAACTCCACCTCTATCTCTACATTATCCCCGGGCATCACCATCTCTACCCCTGACGGCAACTTCACCGACCCCGTCACATCCGTCGTCCGAAAATAAAACTGCGGCCGATACCCAGCGAAAAACGGCGTGTGCCGACCACCCTCCTCCTTCGTCAACGCATAAATCTTCGCCTTAAACTTCCGATGCGGCGTGATCGACCCAGGCTTCGCCAATACCTGACCACGCTCCACCTCATCCTTACCTATCCCGCGTAATAAACATCCTACATTATCTCCCGCCTGCGCCTGGTCCAATATCTTCCGAAACATCTCTACCCCAGTCACTACCGTCCGCCGCGTCTCCCCAAACCCTACGATCTCTACCTCCTCCCCTACCTTCACCGTACCTCGCTCCACTCGCCCAGTCACCACCGTCCCTCGCCCTGTTATCGAAAAAATGTCCTCTATCGGTAATAAAAACGGCTTGTCTACCTCTCGCACCGGCTCCGGTATATACTCGTCCATCGCCTTCACTAATTCCCATATCGCCTTCCCCCACTCCCCCTCAGGCTCACTTATCGCCTTCAACGCACTCCCTCGAATCACAGGCGCCTTGTCCCCAGGAAATCCGTACTTCGTCAATAATTCCCTCGTCTCTAACTCCACCAAATCCAGTATCTCCGTATCCTCTACCAAATCTATCTTGTTGATAAATACCACTATCGCCGGCACGTCCACCTGCCGCGCCAATAATATGTGCTCCCGCGTCTGCGGCATCGGCCCATCCACCGCCGAGACCACCAACACCGCCCCGTCCATCTGCGCCGCCCCAGTAATCATGTTCTTGATGTAATCCGCATGACCAGGACAATCTATGTGCGCATAATGCCGCCTCTCCGTCTCATACTCCACATGCGCTAACGCCACCGTCAAAATCTTCGTCGCATCCCGCCGAAACATCTTCACGTCCGCCTTCGCTATCTCCTCGTACGTCTTCGCCTCCGCTAACCCCTTCAACGATAATACCTTCGTCACCGCCGACGTCAATAACGTCTTCCCATGGTCTATATGCCCTATCGTCCCAACATTAACATGAGGCTTCCGCCTCTCAAATTTCGGCTTCGCCATTTCCCTTACCTCCTCCTAAGCGATGGGTATGCCGCTTTCGCGATATATTTAAAGCCCACGACCAGAGTTGAACTGGTGACCCCATCCTTACCAAGGATGTGCTCTACCAACTGAGCTACGTGGGCTTTTAAACTCAGCAGAGAGCGGGAAACGGGATTCGAACCCGCGACCAACGGCTTGGAAGGCCGATGCTCTACCGCTGAGCTATTCCCGCTCAAGTGGGCAGGGAAGGATTCGAACCTCCGAAGCGTTTCCGCAGCGGGTTTACAGCCCGCCCCATTTGGCCACTTTGGTACCTGCCCGCCAGTCATCGTCGTCCACGCCAGAATTATAAGCCAGCGAAGGGATTCGAACCCCCGACCCGCTGATTACAAATCAGCTGCTCTACCAACTGAGCTACGCTGGCATTAATTTTCATAAAAAAATAATTAAATCCTTTCTTAATTGACAGAAAAATGATTCTTAATTTGATGACCTACTCTGAAAGCAAAATAAAAATTTACTTTTCAATCCTACCCGAATCTTGAATTTTTGTCAAGTGAACCGGCCAATTTTGTTTACCTTCTTCCTTTATTTGGCCACAAGGTCCGCCTTTTTACTTTCTCTGGCGAACAATTCCTGTAAGGCGCCATGGACTAGGCTAACCCAGAAATCAAGCTGGAAAATAGCTACCGGAAGAGAGAAGTTATGACGAGCATAACGCCGTTCCCAGGATCAGGTTGCACCCACATTTTTAGGCCCAAAGTATCTACTTACCAGGCATTAACTATAACAAAGAGGCGGGGGCGGCGCCGGAAAAGGATTTTTTTGCCTTACTTAAATAGGGGCTTTAAATGATTTTTCGGCCAGATTTCAGGGGGTTTTTTTAATGACGGGCTGTGGCTTGCCCCCCTGCATCGCCTTTATCCTGGCTATGTTCTGGTTGAGGAATTGGGCGAAATCCAGGGAAAAAAGGAGGTAACGCCCCCTTTGCACCACCGTCAAGTTATCCGCCAGAAAGGCTTCGAATTCAACGTCCTTAGCTCTAAGACTCTCCCTCATCTGATTTATTTTCTGGATTTTCTCTTTGATTTTCGCCTCATCCGGCGAAGAGGCCGCAACCAGCATCCTCAGCTCCCTAATCTCTTGAGCAAGTTGACGGTTAATCTCCATTTTCTCTTTCTCTATTCTGTTGGCCAGAGGAAAAATTTTGGCCGCTTGCTCCTCGGTCAAGTCCAGGGCTTTAGTCATCCGCCAGAGCCGCAAAGCAGCGATATTCTCTCTCATACGCTGTTGTTGATGCTCTCTCTGACCTGATTCAGCTGGCCTGCTCCCTGCCTGGCCGAACCATAAGCCTCTATCGCACCCTGAGGTCGAACTGGCCATCATGACCCCTGGGAGCAGGAAGCTTAAAAAGAAAAAAACAGAAAAAACAAATATTATTTTGGGGTTGGAAAATGCTCTTTTTCTTTTCATGATTTCCCCATCCTTATTAAATTATATTCCCTCTGGAAGACCAATTTTCTTTAACTCTTCCAGAAAAAGGGTTATTTCTTCCTCCGTAAGCTCTTCCAGCACAAGAGAGTTAAGCTCAGGAAAATGGTTTATTTCTTCTTCCCCCCAAGAAAAATCTTGAATTTGACCTTCAAGCATCTCATTAAATGCCTGAAAGATAGCTGGGTCATTTCCTATCTGACTCACCAAAACCGGCCATAATTCTTCTGGGGAGAAAAGATAAATCTCCTGGTTATTTTCCCTCAGGGAAAATAAATAAAAAACACCAGCTATGAGCATGGTCAGTAAAGGTAAAACCCATAGCCAGCGCGGGAGAGGAAATAATAGCCGTTTCTTTTTCCTTCCTTCTCCGCCTGCTTGTTCTCGGGCCAATCGCTGCCTTATTTTCAAAATTAATTGGTCATAGTAGTGAGGAGGGGATTCTATCCCCTGCCAGGATGAAGCCAGGCTCTGGATTATCTCCAAATTCTCTTTATAACGGCGACAGGCAGGACAACGCGACAAATGGTTTTCTAACTTCTTTGCTGCCTTCAGGCTTATTTTCCCGTCTAATTGATTGGATATTAGTTGTTTATAGCGCCAGCAGCTCATTTTCTACCTCATGAGATATGGTTCAAGTCTTTTCTGCAGCATCTTCCTCGCTTTATGCATTCTCCAGGCGACAGTATTTTCCGCCACCCCCAAAACTTCTGCCGCCTGCCGGAGGCTCATACTCTCGAAGACAACTAAGGTAAAAGCACTGCGATAAGGAAGAGGAAGCCGGCTCACCTCTTCCTGAATCTTCTCCCTTAACTCAAAGGAAAGATGTTCGGCAGAAGAACACCTCCGCGGGTCGGGCATAGCGTCATACTCCGACTTCTCTTTTGGCCAATCTCTCTTTTCTTTTTCTTTTTTTCTTCTTTTCAAGAAATTAATCGTCAAGTTCATGGCAATGCGGTATATCCAGGTAGAAAACCTGGCTTCCTCCCGAAAATTTTTCAAGGAACGAAATGCACACATCCATGTTTCCTGCAGCAAATCATCGGTATCGTCATGATTTTGCGTGAAGCGGGAAACCAACTGATAAATCTTCTCCTGATACTTTTCCATGAGCCGGGAGAAGGCCTCCAGGTTGCCCTCCTTAGCCTGGGCCACCAGCTCGCCGTCCCCATGCTCATTCATGCCTCGCTTCATAAACATTAGACAAAATAAAGCATTATTCCTTGGCTATAAGACATAAAATAATAACCAATGATAACATGATTTCTGTTTCAACAGCACACCGCTTCATTATGTTTCCCTCAAAGTCTTTTCGTTGACTTCCTCGGATTGAGTTGTTATCATGGAGCTTCCCCAGGAAATAAGACGATGATTAAACGATATTCCCATCCAGAAATGGCTCAAATATGGTCGGAAGAGAATAAATTCCGGCGCTGGCTTCAGGTAGAATTAGCCGTCTGTGAAGCTTGGGCGGAGCTGGGAAAAATTCCGGCCGCTTCGCTGGAACGAATCAAGGAAAAGGCTGCCTTTTCGGTAGAAAGAATCGAAGAAATCGAGAAAGTGGTCAAGCACGATGTCATTGCTTTTCTCACCAACGTCGCCGAATATGTAGGTGAGGATGCCAGGTATATCCATCTGGGTTTAACTTCCTACGATATAGTTGATACTGCCCTTTCTCTCTTGCTCGTCGAATCCCTGGAAGCTATAGCTGGTCGTTTGAAGAAACTGCAAGAGGTCATCAAAGCCGAGGCCATAAAACATAAAAACACAATTATGCCCGGCCGTACCCACGGCATCCATGCTGAACCCATCACCTTTGGGGTTAAGCTCTTAGTCTGGTATGAAGAACTACGCCGTCATGCGCGGCGGCTCGAACAGGCAAAAGAAGTTATTAGCGTTGGCCGCATCTCAGGTTCGGTGGGTACCTACATTCATCTCGACCCTCAGGTGGAAGTGCGCGCGTTAAAAAAGCTTGGCCTTATGCCGGCCAGAGTTTCTAACCAGGTTCTCCAGCGAGACCGCCATGCCGAAGTCCTTTTTGTCCTGGCGCTTATCGCCACCTCTCTGGAAAAATTTGCTCTGGAAATACGCCACCTGCAGCGAACCGAGGTTCAGGAATTAGAAGAGCCTTTTACCCGCGGCCAGAAGGGCTCCTCCTCCATGCCCCACAAGAAAAACCCGGTGCGAGCAGAAAGAATTTCTGGCCTGGCCCGAGTCATACGCTCCTACCTTCAAGCAGCCCTGGAAAACATCCCGCTGTGGCATGAAAGGGATATATCTCACTCCTCCGCCGAGAGAGTGCTTTTTCCTGACGCTTTTACTCTCACTGATTTTCTGCTGGCTGAGACCACGGATATCATTGCCCACTGGATGGTCTATCCCGAAAAAATGGCCAAGGATGTTTTTTTAACCAAGGGACTGGTCTTCTCTCAGGCAATTCTTCTGGCCTTGGCGGAAAAGGGGTTGAGCCGGGAAAAAGCTTATGAAATCGTGCAACGTCTCAGCCTGCGGGCCTGGGAAGAGAATCTGTCATTTAAAGAACTTGTCCTGGAGGATAAGGAAATTCGTCAGCTTCTATCTCTCTCGGAAATAGATGCCTGCTTCCGCCTGGAACCATACCTGGAAAAAATCGATTACATTTTTGAAAGAGTAATCGGCAATGAAAATTAGGATTTTGGTGAGCTTAAAAAACGGTGTTCTTGACCCGCAAGGCCAGACAGTCCTCCACTCGCTTCATGTTTTAGGCTATCATCAGGTTAAAGACGTCCGGCAGGGCAAGGTTTTTGAGTTAGAACTCGAAGGGATGGACCGGAAAGAGGCTTCGGTCATCATCCCAGAAATTGCTGACAAAGTCCTGGCCAACCCGATCATTGAAAGTTTCACCTGGGAATTTCTCGAAGAGGGCTGACCGAACTCATGAGGTTTGGTGTCGTCATTTTTCCTGGTTCAAATTGTGATTATGATACCTATTATGTTCTCCAGGATGTTCTGGGACAACCAACTGTCTTTCTCTGGCACAAGGAACCCGACCTTAAGGGCGTGGATTGTGTAGTTTTGCCAGGCGGTTTTTCTTACGGCGATTACCTCCGCTCCGGAGCCATTGCCCGTTTCTCGCCGATAATGCAGGAAATAGTCGCCTTTGCCGCCAGAGGTGGCCTGGTTCTCGGCATCTGTAACGGCTTTCAAATCCTTCTGGAAGTAGGCTTGTTAGAAGGGGCTATGCTCCGCAACAAGAACCTAAAATTTCTTTGCCAGTTTGTCTGGGTCAGGGTGGAAAATAATCAGACCCCCTTTACCTGCCAGGCTCGCCCCGGCCAGGTTTTAAAGATGCCCATCGCCCATTTTGACGGCAATTATTATGCTCCCCCGGAAATGCTCCAGCGGTTGCGCGCCCACGGCCAGGTTGTTTTTCGCTATTGCACCGCAGAGGGCGTGGTTAACGAAGAAGCCAATGTCAACGGCTCTCTTGACAACATAGCTGGAATCTCTAACCAGAGAGGAAATGTTGTTGGTCTAATGCCCCATCCCGAAAGAGCCGCGGAAAGGCTCTTGGGGAGCGAAGATGGCCGGGTCATCTTCGAGTCGGTTATTAAATATTGGCAAGGATAATGAAAAATAAGATTAAGGAATTATCGCCACCATGTTGAATAAAAAGAATGAATTTATTAGCCAAGGTTGCCTAATTAGCTCGTCTCGAGGTATGTCTGATAGGAGATTATGGAAAGGATCGGCCATGGTCCATATTAATAATTCCTTGGAAAACCAGGTCTAGCCAGGAGGCAGGCATTTAATCATGATTTCCGAACAAATTTTGCGCGAACATAACTTGACCTGGGAGGAATACCAGCGCTTGGTAGAACTAATCGGCCGTGAGCCGAACCTGACTGAACTTGGCATTTTTTCGCTCATGTGGTCGGAGCATTGTAGCTATAAAAGCTCTAAAATTTATCTTAAAAACCTTCCGACTTCAGGTCGTCATGTCATCCAGGGACCCGGCGAAAATGCGGGCGTCGTCGACCTGGGAGATGGTTTGGCCGCGGTGTTCAAAATTGAATCCCACAATCATCCTTCCTACATTGAGCCCTTTCAAGGGGCTGCCACTGGCGTGGGCGGAATCCTGAGGGATATCTTTACCATGGGAGCCAGGCCCATAGCCTTGCTCGATTCCCTGCGTTTTGGTCCTCTCTCGAAGCCCAAAAACAAGGCCATTATGGAAGGAGTAGTCTCCGGGATTTCTTCCTACGGCAACTCGATCGGCGTTCCCACGGTCGGAGGAGAAGTATACTTCCATCCCTGCTATTCTCAAAATCCCCTGGTTAATGTTTTTTGTCTTGGGTTAGCCCAGAAAGATAAGATTTTTT